>ERZ791765.1020-NODE-1020-length-21145-cov-3.216501_pt1 | contig 21145 bp, 16 predicted proteins | sample MGYA00509949_ERZ791765 | MGnify/ENA primary metagenome ERZ791765 (study PRJEB30046, sample SAMN00791980) | human gut metagenome | study: EMG produced TPA metagenomics assembly of the A metagenome-wide association study of gut microbiota in type 2...
ATACCCAATGGAGACCCAAGTATTATATTTGTTGGGATAGAAAGATGTTAAGAGAATTTAATGAACAAATAAAAATGATGGATGTACAAAATAAATTTTTGCCCGATGTAGAAAATCATTTCTGGAATAACAGTGATGAAATATATCAATTTCATTGTCATGTGTGTATGCCGGGAACTTCAGATATACAATTTTCGGAAGATATTTCAAAGAAAATTTACTGTGGCTATACGGTAACCTATGCAGCACTGCAATTATCTTATTATTTAGGATTGGAGGATGTCTATATAATAGGAGCTGACTTTGATTATACGATGGATACGAATGAGGCGTGTAATCATTTTGTAAAAGAGTATGTAGCCCCTAATGGACAAACGAACTTATTTTCGAGGAAGGGATGTATTGTTGCTTATAAAAGGGCGCGTGAATTTGCGGAAGAACATGGAATGAGAATTTGGAATGCAACGCGTGGCGGTAAGTTAGAAGTGTTTGAACGAGCCGATTTTGATAAGTTATTTTGAGCTTGAAATATGTGATAAAACAATTTATGATATGCCTTTGTTCTTGCGGTATCACCATCATTTCTTTCCTTTTATTACGAAATAGCAGTAATGGACAAAACTGTATAACTATATATTATTGATATAGTATGCTATAGACGTTTGAATAAGTAAATTTTGATTAATTATTTTAAAAGTAATAAATTATGAAAAAAGCAGTGGAGGATATGGGAGTATATGGAGTTAAAAGCAGATTTAAGAGAAAGATATATAAAAAAGCAAAGAGATTTATCCGAAAAAAGGCTATATCCTTCATTCCCTCGTATCATAAAGATAGATACGTGTAATGTATGTAATTATCATTGTGTATTTTGTCCACAATCCAAGCAGAAAGATAAGGTGGGGTGTATTGACAAGGAGCTTTGTTTTAGGCTGATAGAAGACTCATATAGGGGAGGGGGGAGATAACTGTGCTTGTCAATGACAGGGGAACCTCTTATTAATCAGGAATTAGAAAGCTATATTCGGTTTGCAAAGCAATTGGGATATGAATATATTTTTTTGAATACAAATGGATATTTTATGGACGAAAAGCGAGGGATGAACTTAATTGATTCTGGTATTGATAGTGTAAAGGTATCTATTAACTCTTCGATGAAAAGTTATGAGTTGATACATGGAGTTGATGCTTATGAAAGAGTGGTTGAAAATATTATAGCTTTTGATCAGTACCGTAAGAAAGTGGGAAGTCGGTGTAAGCTATATATTTCGTTTGTTGCAGTAAAACAAACGCTGGATGAGGTGGAAACATTAAAGCAAGAACTGGGGGCATACGTAGATGATATTATTGTTATGAATGCTAATAGCCGTGGGGGGTCTATAAGTGAAATTGAGGAATGTTTATATGCCGGAGAGGACGAGTTTTCTTTTCAATATCCATGTTCACAGCTCTTCAATAATATTTATGTAACTGCCGAAGGTTATTTGATTATTTGCTGTCAGGACTTTGAAAATTTGACTGTAGTAGCAGATTTGCATGAAGAACCAATTATAGAAGCATGGAATAATACAAAATTTACAGAATTCAGAAAAAAATATTTAACGCATAATTTGAAAGGAACGTTGTGTTATAATTGTGTCAATAATACAGTAGAACGGGTGATACCATTAACACCGAGTGTTGCACATTATACTACCAGCGATGAACTGGAGAAATGTTTACAGAAGCGTATTATTGAACTGGATAGAAGAGCGAGGGAAAAAGAGAATGGATAAATTCAACTTATTGGATTGTACACTTCGAGATGGAGGATACATCACAAAGTGGAAGTTTGAAGAAGAAACAATTCGAGAAATTGTCAAAAATCTTATTGATGCAAATTTGGATTTTGTAGAAACGGGATATATAAACCCTATGTCAGATGACAAGGATACAACTCAATTTTCATCCATTGAAAGAATTAAGAATTACATTCCGGTTGATAAGAAAAGCTGTATTATTTTGGCGATGGCAGATGTGCAGCAGGTTACTCCAGAGCATATAACTCCATATACGGGCGATTCTATTGAAGGAATCCGGATTGTGTTTTATAAACACCAGATTGAATCAGCAATTGCTTTAGCAAAGGTTGTAAAAGAGAATGGATATAAGCTGTTCATGCAGCCAATGGTAACTATTGATTATAGCGTGGATGAATATGCAAAATTGACGAAAGAAATTGCAAAAATCCAACCTTATGCGGTTTCAATTGTAGACAGCTTCGGATATATGCTAAAATCCGATTTTAGGCAATATTTTAAAATTTTGGATAATTTATTGGCACCGGAAGTGGTTGTGGGATTTCATTCTCATAATAATATGAATCTCGCATTTATCACTGCCCAGGATATTCTTGAATATGCAACAGACCGTCGAATTGTTATTGATGCCTCTCTGTATGGCATGGGACGTGGTGCGGGAAACTTGAATACAGAACTGATTGCCAATTACTATAACATGACATTGGGAAAAAAATACGATATTATTCAGATACTAGACCTAATTGGGAAATATATAATGCCTGTTTATCATAAGCACGCATGGGGATATTCCCCGTATTTGTTTATTACGGGCTTATATCATTATCATCCCAATTTTGCCTGTTATCTTTTGGAAGAATATGATGTTTCGGTTACAGAGTTTGAAGAATATATTCGTACAATACCAGAAGATATGAAGACGAAGTGCAGAAAACCATATGTCATAGAAATGTGGGAAAAGTATAAAGAGGAAAGACGATAATATTATGAGCCGTATAGTTGCGATTATGCCAATTAAGCTGAATAATGAGAGATTGCCAGGGAAAAATGTAAAAATGTTGGGGGGAAAGCCATTGTTACAGCATGAATTAGATATGCTGCTTCAGTTGGAAGAACTGGAAAGTATAAATGTTTATTGTAGCGATGAAGTGGTCTGCCGATATTTACCAAAGGGCGTTAATTTTATTAAGCGCTCTTCTTATTTAGATTTGCCTGAATCAAACTTCACACAGATTTTTGAATGTTTTATGTCACGGATAGATGCAGATATTTATGTTTATGCACATGCTACTGCGCCATATATTACATTAAATACAGCGAGAGATTGTATTAGAGCAGTGGCAAGTGAGCAATACGATTCAGCCTTTTGCGCAGTAAGTATCCAGGATTTCTTGTGGCAAGATGGTCAGCCTCTTAATTTTGATGCATCAAATGTTCCTCGGAGTCAGGACTTACCTGTTATATATAGGGAAACATCAGGTATATATGTGTTTACAAAAGAGGTGTTTCAAAAATATAAAAGAAGGGTCGGAAAACATCCATTTATAAAAGAGGTTACGTTTAAAGAGTCTATTGATATTAACGAGCCAGAAGATTTTGAATTGGCAGAGATGTTTTTTGACAAATAGTACAATAAAATGAAAAAATTTAAGCTTTTGATTATGGATGTAGATGGAACCTTGACAAATGGAAAAATATGGATGGGAAACGAGGGCGAGGAATATAAAGCTTTTGATGTAAAGGATGGTTACGGAATTGCCCATCTATTGCCTCTAATGAAAATAACACCTGTAGTTATTACTGGCCGGAAATCAGAAATCGTGGAAAGACGCTGTAGAGAGCTGGGGATTTTGGAGTGTCATCAGGGGTGCGTTAATAAAATGAAGAAGATGGAAGAGGTTGCTGATAGATTTGAATGTGTATTAGACAATAGAGAATTATACCCAGAAATTGTTTATATAGGTGACGATGAAAATGATTTGGAATGTATGAGACGGTGCGGATTTTCCGCATGCCCAGCAGATGCAGTTGAGAGTATAAAAGAAATTGCCAATTTTGTGTCAAACAAGAATGGTGGCGATGGAGCAGTAAGAGAAGTGATAGAGAGTATAAAGGAGACTAATGTTGTGTCTGGAAAGTGTGTAAAAGATGTTATGAAAGCGATTGCTCTGTATTTACCTCAGTTTTATAGAACCCCGGAGAATGATGAATGGTGGGGAGAGGGCTTTACTGAGTGGACAGCGGTAAAAAATGCGCAAGCTTTATACGAAGGACATAATCAACCGCGCGAGCCATTTGGTGATAATTACTATAATTTGTTGGATAAAAAAGTAATGGAATGGCAAGCAGATTTAGCTAAGAAGTATTCAGTGGGCGGTTTCTGTTTTTACCATTATTGGTTTGCAAATGGGAAAAAAATGTTAGAAAAGCCGGCTGAAAATCTGTTGAGGTGGACTGATATTGATATGCCTTTTTGTTTCGAGTGGGCTAATGAGCCCTGGATTAGAACATGGGGGAATGTTCGTGGAGGGAATGTCTGGTCAGCTGTATTCGAGAATAAGAAAGACGCTGGCAATGGTGGAATTTTGTTAAAACAAATGTATGGTAAGGAAAGACAATGGAAAGAGCATTTTGAGTACTTATTACCTTTTTTTATGGATGAGAGATATATAAGAGTAGATGGTAAACCTGTTTTTTCTATTTATAAACCAGAGTTAATACCACGGTATTGCCTAGAATCTATGATTGTTTGTTGGAGAGAATTGGCTGAGAAAGCAGGATTGGGAGGTCTGTTCTTTTTGGGAGTAAAAGGAAATGAGAAGGTCCCAAACTGTTTTGATGCATGGAGAGATATGGTGCCAGGAAATGTTATGTTAAAAGACGATACAAATAAGCTTTTAGCAAGAGATATTACAGGGGCGAGACGTATTTCTTATGATACTGTGTGGAATAGAATTTTAAAACGAAAGGGATATGATAAGAAAGGTTATTGGTGTGGAATAGTTGATTTTGATACTACACCAAGAAAAGGGGCAAACGGTGTAAGTATAGTGGGAGCTAGTCCGAATGGATTTCGTTACAACTTTGAAAAATTGGTAAAAAAAAGTCTGGAGAACAATAATGATTTTATTTTTATTAATGCTTGGAATGAATGGGGAGAAGGAATGTATCTGGAGCCAGATAAGCAGCATGGATACGCATATTTAGAAGCTGTGAATGAAGTTATGTCCTCTCATGTGTCAGATATCATAATGGAAGAGCCAAAGGAAAATGAAGATGCAGGCAGTATTTTAAAAGAAAAGGATGAATATATAGACAAATTTAAAAATTATTTTGATGTAGTGCATAAATGGCTGGCTATTTGTCAACAGGATGTAAGTTTAACTGAATATTTTATTACAAGGGGATACAGAACCATTGCCATCTATGGATTCGGTATTTTAGGAAAGCATTTATATGATGAATTGAAAGATACTGAAATAGAAGTTAAATATGCTATTGATGGTCAAGTGGGACTCTCTTATATTAAAGTGTTTTCTCCAGAGGATGTACTGCCTGTAGTAGATGCAGTTATAGTAACCGCTACCTTTGATTTTACCAATATTGAACATAAATTAAGATCAAAAGTGGACTGCCCTATTGTATCGTTGGAAGAAGTTGTGGATGTGGAGTATTATCATGAGGAACAATAATATGGGAAGGATAGTTGTGGAGAAAGTGGGTTGAAATGCTTATTTTCAATTTAGTTTTAGGTATACTTTTAGGAATTGTGTTTGCAACAATTACAATTCACAAGAAACCGGGATTTAATATAGACAATATCGAAAAGTGGAAACGCTTTTACTATTTATATGATAGATGGCTTAGATTGAAACAGCAAAATAAAAATCTTTCTACATATTTAAAAAGAAAAGGATATTGCACAATAGCAATTTATGGTGGAAGAGAATTGGCCCTTCGGTTAATAGATGAGTTGCAAGGCACAGAAATTGAAATTTTATATCTAGTTGATAGAAATAAGCAAAACTGTCTATGTAAAGGGAAGGAAAGATATTTGCCTTCTGAGACACTGCCAAAGGTTGATGCGATTGTTGTGACGGCAGTGTATTATTTTGAAGAAATACAGGCAAATCTGAAACCAAAAGTGGAGTGTGACATCGTTTCTTTAGAAGATATTGTGAATAGTATAGAATAATTGAGGAAATGGATAACATGAAAGGAACAAATCCCCCAATAGATATCTTGCTTCCAACATTTAATGGGGCCAAATATTTGAATGATCAGGTTAGATCTATTATGAGCCAGACATATGAAAATTTGTGTTTGATAATAAGAGATGATGGTTCAACAGATGATACGATAGAATTATTGACAGCTTTTAAGAAAACGTATGGTAGCAAAATAGAGTTAATATTAGACAATTATGGAAATTTAGGTACTGCCAAGTCTGTAATGAAACTAATGGAACATTCTAATGCACCATTTATTATGCTGTCAGATCAAGATGATGTGTGGTATGAATATAAAGTAGAGTGCTTAATAAAGAAAATATTAAATTATAGCAAAAAAGAAGGGGGAATGCCGTTGTTAGTGGCTTCAGATTCCAGGCTGGTAGATGCAGATAGAAATAGGATTGGGAAATCATTTGTCAAGAATGATGGAATTAATATGAAACGTATATATTTCTCGAATATATTGCAAATGAATATAGTGCAAGGGGCCTCTTGTATATTTAATAGAGAATTATTGGAGCTGATCATGAAGTTTGATAATATGCCAGAGGGTATATATCAGGATTACTGGTTGGCATTAACAGCTTCAGCTTTCGGAAAAATATTTTATTATAAAAAGCCCTTGATGGATTATCGTCAGCATGGTAACAATGCGGTTGGAGTATCGAGGAATATTAGTGAACTTAAATGGTGGACTGGAACAGAGGCAGATAGAAAACAGTTAGCACTTAGACATTATCTAACTATAAATAAAAAGCGGTGTCGTGAAGTGAAAAGTATTTGGGGATCAAAGTTGAGTGCTAGAAATAAACAAATATTGGATTATTATAGTTCAAACCCATATGACTTGTGCGAATATGTTCGGATGGGGTTATGGAGAGAATATGGAATTGTAGATAATATATGGCGGTTTATGATAGGGATGCTATAGCGAATATTACGGTGTGAGGATGCTATTTTGACTGAAAAGGAATCTATAATATATGATTTTTTAGAAAAATTTTGGATATTGTACTAACAGGAAGATTGCTTTGTGTGGAGATAGCCAGATGTTTTCGTATATAATCAAAGAATTCCCAGAGTATCTTTTTGCCGGTGAGGTTGTGAGCGGGTTAGACCATATTCGTATGCGAAGAGTGGCGAAAGATATTGAAGATATGGAGGCGGTAGGAGTAGAATTGGTTATTACGATTGTCAAGCTGCATGAACGGGGAGATGCATATTTATGGTTGGAAATGGTATGTGAAGTTGCTAATATCTTGTTGTACCATAATAGATGGGCCAAATTTGCTAGTACATTTTAGGATGGTTAATCCAGTTTCTTTAACAGAGCTTGAAACAATTGAATATAATATTAGAAAATGTTTTTGGAGATTTAAACATAAAAATATGATTCTATATGGAACTAAGCAGAAAATAGCTGTCATAATAGAGTTGCTTCCTGACTATCGCATATTGGGAGTGAAGGATAAAAATAAAGAGAATGGTATATTTTATGGAAAGCCGATCCTTTCATATAAACAGGCGGTTTCCTATAACGTAGAACTAATTATTGTTATTGTGAAAAAAGAGTCCTTACAATATATTTGTAATGGGTTATGCCATTTTTGCGAGACACACCATTCGGAAATTGTTTGGAGAAAAGATTGGACTTTGTGACTGGCTGTGGCAATAATAAATGGTGAGAAAGATTGAGTCCAAAAAGTGCTCTAGAAAAAAGAGTGTATGGAATTATAGATAATATACGGCGCTAGAAGATTGAGTTACTATAGTAAGTATAGGGATGAGAGGATTTCATGTTAACAGAAAAAGAGTCTATAATATATACTTTTCAGAAGAACTTTGGGTATTGTACTAACAGGAGGATTGCACTGTATGGAGACAGAGAGATGACTTCATGCATAATCAAAAAGTTTTCAGAACATCTTTTTGTGGGTGAGGCAGTGCGAGGACCAGACCATATCCTTATGCAAGAGGAAACAATTGATATTGAGGATATGGAAACGGCAGGCGTAGAAATGGTTATTACAGTGGTTAAGCCACATGAACTGGGAGATGCATATTTACGACTGGAGATGGTATGCAAAGCTACCAATATCTTATTATACCATATAGATGGAACAAATTTGCTAGAATATTTTAAAATGGTTAACCCGGTTCCTGTAACAGAGCATGAGGCAATTGAGTATAGTTTTAGAAAACATTTTTGGAGATTTAAACATAAAAATATTATTTTGTATGGAATAAAGCAGAAGACAGCAGTCATTATAGAGTCGCTTCCTGACTATGGTATTTTAGGAGTGATGGATAAAAATAAAGAGAATGGTATGTTTTGTGGAAAGCCAATTCTGACATATGAACAGGCGGTTTCCTGTAACGTAGATCTAATGATTATTATTGCGAAAAAAGATTCTTTGCAATATATTTATAATAGGTTGTACAATTTCTGTAATACACACCATGTATGTCTTGTAAATGAAGAGGGAGAAAAATTATTTGAAATATGTGATTACGAACAGGAAGTAGTTGAAAAAAATGTGTATTTCAATATGAATGAAGATAGTTTAAAGAAAGCAATAGAGACTCATGATATTATAAGTTTTGGCATTTTTGATACATTGTTAATGTACCTTACATTACAAGAAGAAGATGCGATATTTATTGCAAACCATAAAAAAAATATAAGCCTTGAAAGCGTGATTGTTGCGCGGGAAAAAATGGTGGAAATGTACAAGTATGCTGTCGAATTAGGAAAGAAAATTTATTTGATATCGGATTCCATGTTGCCCAAAGAACAATTAAATTACATACTCAAAAAACACGGAATTGGTAGTGATGCAGAATTAGTTTTGGCCTCGGAATATGGAATAAAAAAGGAACATGGATTGGTCGGTGTGGCTTTGAAAGAAGCTGGCTCAAATATTCTTCATATTGGCTCAAGTAGGCAGCGGGATGAACTACCTGCACTGGAATTTGGATTTGATGTTTTTACGATTAAGAGTGCACGAGATATGCTTGGTATTTCTTCTTATGCTAGAATTAGAACAATATTAACATCAATCAATGAACGTTCCATGATTGGATTAGTCATAGCTAGAATATTTAATAACCCATTTGCATTGTATGGTACAAACGGAAAAGTACAGTTGGATAATATTTCTGATTTTGGATATCTGTATTTAGCGCCATTGCTTACTGACTTTATATTATGGATGAGAAATCATCTTCAAAAACATAATTATGAAAATATTTTATTTGCATCTAGAGATGGATATTTAATACAAAAATTATATTCTCTTATGCGGGAAAAGTTACAGGAAATGTCCTTACCAGAGGGGCAATATTTTTTGACATCCCGAAGGGTTGCAACTAACATTTCTGTAAAAACACAAGAGGATATTAAGTGGTTATTTTCACTTCCGTATATAGCAGAACCAGAAAATATATTAAAGGACAAATTTTTTTTAGAGAAAGAACAAGTGCCTCAATATATAGCAGGATTATATAAGAATCCGATAGAATATGCATTGGCCAACTGTCAGTTGATTTATCAAGAGTCTTCCAGACAGATGGAGAATTATATGAAGTATATCCACAATATAAAAATAAAAAATGGGAGATGCTATGCGTTTTTCGATTTGGTATCATCGGGTACAAGTCAATATTATCTTTCAAAGGAATTGCCATTTGATATAGAGGGGATATATTTGTGTTGGTATGATGTGGGAGAAGACGAAAAGAGAAAGTTACCAATATATTCAAGATACGTAAATAATCGTTTAAAGGGGGAAAATTCATTTTCTGTTTATGCAGGAGGGACTTACTTATATGCTAATTATGCATTTTTAGAGCCTTTTATTACTTCTCCACAACCATCCGTATATGGTTTTGATTCGGATGGTAATCCAATATTTGGTAATGATTTGCGTAGTGAGAGTGAAATATTAATGATGAATAGAGTTCAGGAGAGTATTGAAAAATATTTCAAACAGTATATCAGCGTATTATGGATAGATGGTATTCCTATTTCGGAGAAAATTCCAGATGCTTTATTTGGTTTAAAGGATAGTAAATATACAAAGATATGTTGTGAGGAATTATTTTCGCTGGTCAATAGAGACGATTTTGGATTGGCAGATGTTGAGCTTGTAATTTAAAAGTAGCTTTTGTGAGGAGACCAGCTATGAAAAGTCAAGTATAAGTTAGCAAAAAATTATTTTCCCAGGTTGTAAAAAAGGGTAACTTTATTAAAGCTCCCGAAAGGTTCTTTTAAAATCTATCGATGTTGGTATATAGACCTCACATTCGAGGTTAAATTGCACTTAATCAGTGAGCATCTTCCGGATGACTTTGACAAGCGTGCTGGCGCAGTGCCCAAGGGCATTATTGTGGGACTGGTTTTCCGCTCTGTTGGCTATAATACGCATTAAAATTCGCTTTGTTCACAACATTGTGTGCTGCATTTACGAGGGCATAGCGGAAAACATGTGAGCTGTGTTTGTACATACGATTCTTTTCCGCCTGAAAGTTGCCTGACTGATAAACCAACGGATCCAACCTCGCAAATGCAAGTGGCTTACTGGTTGGAGAAAAGCAGTTGATATTGTCGATTTCCCTAAGTATCATTCCGCCATTGGTACTTCAATGCCCGGAATGGTCATAATGACAGAGTGTAGGTAGTTGACTAGATTTGCCATTTCAAGCTGTGTACGAAATAACTGGCTATCCAATCATTCGAACTGCTCAATGGTTTGAGCTATTTGTATAGAGAAGGAACTGTCATTGATACCGGCGGACTTCTGTGCGAGAATTTTTAATTCTCTGGTGGTATCCTTATTGAAATGGCTGTGGGAAGCAGTTTCGAAGATATGATAGAAATGAGTCATATGCATGGCGGTAATGGCATTGAGTGTCGGGCCTCCTTGAGGAGGGCGTAGACAGGCTTCTGGTGAACACCGGACTTGAAGAAGTACTAGAGTTCCGAGAAGAACTAATCTGGATAAGAAGTCAGCTGTATTTTCAAACGGGTACGCTGCTTAACGGTATTCTGCCAGAATCTGCCAAGTTCTTTGAGTTCGATGTAATCCAGAACCTTTAAAGTCAGAAATCTTAAAGAATTTTGCAACAGAGGAGTCTTAGCAATCACAAACGTGTCGACTTAATCGTTCTTGCGTATACTATTTTTGCGCATAGACGATGTCATGATAGTGTTGAGAACACACACTTTAAAACCCCTGTTGATACGGAAGCGAACAAGACTGTCACCGTAGTGTGCCGTTGATTCAAGACCGATGATGCTGCTGTGCTGGTAAAATGGTGCCAGATTAGAAAGCAGCAGATAGAAGCCATCATAGTCATTAGAAAATTTAAACGGCTCGACGAGGAGTTCGCTGTCGGAAGAAATGGCAGTGGCGAAATGATTGAATTTGGCAATATCAATGACCACGTAGCTCATGAGGTCTTATCTCCCTTTCATAAAGTCTGATACTGTGATATCCACCAACGATTAGCATCGTAGACTTGATTGTAATAAGTACTCAGGGAGAACCATCTGCAATATCCAGCAATAAACAATTCAGATAAAAGTAGCGGCAATACACTCCTATTGAGTAGTCAAGCTACAGGGGAAAATCAAAAGTCCACAGTTTCTAAATGTATTAAACTACAGAAAAAAAGGAGGAAGTATGTTGTTTTTGCTTCTATAAACATCATACAAGGGTATTATGGATGATGACATAAAAGAATTAGAACGTCAGATTTTGCAGCACCAAAGAAATTTATTAAGGCAGACTGCCGAGCTAGCATCATTGCAGTTAGCTGAGAGCGGATTTGTAACGAAGGAACAACGGAAATTAAATAGCTTAGAAAAGGATTTTAAGCTATTGGAGGCGAAATTGACTGAGTCAGAAGAATTGAATAGGAAACTGATAAAAAAATATGTATTTTCTGAAGGTAATAACTTAAAATACGATATTATATTATATGGTGCGGGTAAATATGGAAGACTTTGGGGTTCGCAACTGAAAGCATATGATATTTCGATAGCGGCTTATGTAGATAGCAATCCTGAAAATTGTGGAAAAGTTATAAATGGAATAAAGGTAATAGCACTTTCGGAGGTTTTGGCTCGCAAAAAAGAAATATTGTGGCTGGTATCAGTCGCTAATACAATTGCTAAAAAAGAAATAAGTGAACTTTTACGTAAAAAAGGATATAAGGATATTGCATATAGCGTTATGGAAACACTACAAATATTAAGTTTATGATTCTGAAAGAATAGGACAGATACCATGGAATTATTAAAAAAGCAATTATGCGAATTGTCGGACAAAGACTCCAGAATTACTAGTAGAATTTCTGTATGTTTATGGGGAGGAAGTCAAGCAGAAATCGAGAGAACCAGGGAAAGCCTTGAGTGGCAAATCAATCAAAATTTTTCGCTGTTTATTTGTAATGATGCCAGTGATGATAATATTTACGAATGTTTAAATGAAAAAAATAGTTATATTATTTTTCTGCAGGCCGGGGTATATCTTCTTCCTCATGCGTTATTGGAATTTGCAAAAAAAGTTGAAGATATTGAATGTACGGTAGTATATGCAGATTTCTGTGCCTTTGATTTTGCTCATTCAAAGATAGAAAATTATTATTTAAATCCTCCTTATGTTAGTAGAATCAATAGAAAACCATTTTTGCGTGACGCAGTAGTGTGTTGGAAAAGACTTTTTTCTTTAGAAAAGGCGAATAAAATCAATAAGTTAAGTATTTCAACTCTTTTGGATGCCATGGCAAGCGAAAAGTTGGAAGATAATGAAGTTGTGCACATTTCTAAGCTATTGTGGAAATGTGAATATAAAGCAATACAAAAAATTGAATGTGAAGAAAATATTCTTGACGATAATATAATGGTTATTATTATTGAACATAATCATAAAAAAGCAGAGCGCTTGAGGGCAAGGCTGCAAAATGAGAAAAAGATTTGTGTAGAAGTAATAAATGATACGGAGCTGGGGGTCAAATTAAATCGAGTTTTACAGGATACTACAATAGAAAACTGTATGTGCATAAGCGACGAATGTACCAACATAACGCCTGCCCATATGTATCAACTTATTAAAAATTTAGGAATAGAGTGCTCAACTGCAGTATCAGCTTTAAATATTTCAAAAGAACAAGAAATATTATATGCAGGGGCAACCGTTAACGGAGCGAATTTATATTCCCCTTTTTGGGAAGGCGCTTCCTTATCGGATGCTCAAGTTGATGCACTTTTAACTTCTTGCCGGAAGGTCATGTATCTTTCGGAGTATATGTTTGTAGTTAAAACAAATGTATTAAAACAACTATTGAAAAGAGAAAATATAGATGGTTTGAAAGGGTTGGCAATAAAACTGTCTTTAGATATATTATTCCAGGGGGGAAACTGCTTATATTGTGGTGATATATGTATTGAGTTTAATACACAATATAAAAGTTTCACTGCGCTGTATGGTGAAGTTCTAGAAAGATATGGTTTCTTTTTACAAAATGATAAATTTTGCAGCGATTCGATGAAATATTTTATTAGTGAAGATTGCCAAAAAAATAAAATTTATACGGGAAGGGGAAGCAATACTTCTAGTCAGAAATCATTATTGATTTTCTCGCATGAACTAACTTTAACAGGTGCGCCAATTGTATTGTTACAAGCAATAAAGCAGTTATTATCATGTGGATTTAATATAACTGTAATATCGCCCAAAGATGGATTGCTAAGAGAACAACTGATACAATATGGAGTTACCGTTATTATTGATGTTACTATAAAAACTTCAGATTCATGGCTATCATTGGCAACAAGTTTCGATCTGGTAATCGTTAATACAGCTGTGTTATATAATGTTGTGGATAAACTTGGAGGGACTAAGATTCCAGTTCTTTGGTGGATTCATGAGGCAAAAGGAGAATATGGACATTTAGATAATGAATTACCCGAAGTAGTATCCCCTAATGTGAAAATTTTCTGCGTAGGGCATTACGCGCAGTCTTTGATGAATAGAAGCAGAATTAAATATGAAACGGATATATTGTTGTATGGTATAGAGGATATGTTACATACGGTATTACATGACGAATATGTGTTAAAAAAAGATAACAGGTTGGTCTTTGCCCATATTGGCACATTACAGCGAAGGAAAGGACAAGATATTTTAGCCCAAGCAATTCGGCTGCTGCCTGCTGAAATCCGCGAGAGATGTTTGTTCTTGTTTGTAGGAAAAGAATTTGATCCGGAAATGGTTGATGCGGTACATGAAGTGAAGAGATGTTATCCAGATAGTGTTGAATATATGGGGGAAGTGTCAAGAGAGACGATTGCTGCATTATATCATCAAATTGATTGTACTATTTGTTCATCGACGGATGATCCAATGCCAACGTTCGTGACCGAGGGAAGTATGTTCTCTATTCCTACAATTTGTTCTGTAAATACTGGAACAGCAGCTTGGGTAGAAAAGTATCATATGGGTGTTTGCTATAAAAATAATGACGCACAGGAACTGGCGGAGAAAATCATTGCTTTTGCCAAGCCGGATGCTGAATGGGAAGTAATGAAGAAAAATAGCCGGAAGATGTATGAAGAACAGTTTTCCATGTCTGTTTTTCGGCAGAATATGTTGACAATAGTCAATAGTATGATAGGAGAAGCTGGCAGAGCAAAGAAAGGCTTGATTTATAATGACCGGAAGTGGCGTAAAGAGTTTTTGAGAAATAGTAACAGTGTAAAAGAACTTGTAAAGATTGAACGTACGGTTAGTGTTGTTGTTCCAACTTATAATGCGGGAGATGAATTCGAGGATTTGCTCCAGAAATTAAAAAATCAAAAAGGTGTTTTAACACCACAAATAGTTATTATTGATTCAGGTAGTAATGATAAAACTGTCGAATTGGCTCAAAAGTATAATGCCCGAATTTTTAAGATAACGCAGGAGCAGTTTTCACATTCTTTTGCGAGAAATTATGGTGCAAAAATGGCAAATGGTGATTATATCTTATTTATGACACAAGATGCATTGCCTGAATCTGATATATGGCTATGGAAGATGTTTCAACCTATACTTAAAAATCCAGAAGTAGTAGCGGTTTCATGCGCCGAGATGCCAAAAAGAGATGCTGATTTATATGGAGCAGCTTGTTCCTGGTATCATATGGCATTTATGGGAGTTTTGAATCAGGATAGAATTATGTCTTTGCCTAATTCTAAGAATTATATTGATATTAGAAAAAATGCTAACCTTAATGATGTGGCATGTCTGGTTAATAAAGAAATTTTTAAGAAATTTGGATACCGTCATAGCTTTGCAGAAGATTTGGACTTGGGGAAAAGGTTAATTGAAGCTGGTTTCAAGACGGCGTTGTGTGGAGGAACGCATGTGATTCATTCTCACAATCGTCCTGAATTTTACCATTTAAAAAGGACATTTGTAGAAAGAAAAGCCTTTTGTGACATTTTTACTGATGCCAGAAGTACATATATTAGTGAGAAGGATTTTATCTTGGGATGTAGTTGGCTGTTTGATTTGGTTTTAGAGCAGGTAGCCGTAGTTGGTAAAATGCCTTTGAAACCAAATGTAGTTGATTTTATTAATCAGGTTAGAAAATATTTAGATAACAGCAAAGAACCAAAGGGTTCTGTGGCTTCTGCAAAGGAGGCTTTAAATGTAGATTATTCTATGTTGTGCTTTATGGAGATAGTACATGAAAAAGAGAAGCAAGTAGGAGAGGAGATTGATGAAGAGACAAGAAGAAGATTTTATATGGTATATCATGCGCAAGTAAAACTTTCACTAGATTATCTGCAAAGTCATGCATATTCGATTGGAAATACTGAAAGAAAATTGTTGGTGAAGGCAATGCTGTCCTCAATGTCTTGTATGATTGGTGGAATATTAGGAGATGCATATATTTCCGATAAAGGAAATTTGGATTTGGCCGAATTATATGAGATGGCAGGAAAAGGGGTATGATGAATGAAAAAACGTGTTGCTGCATTTGACTTTATACGAGTATGTGCACTTTTCTTAATAATTGTGTATCATTTGGATATTGCATCTATTCCAGGGATGAATGCTATTGGACCTGTTGGAGTGGGGCTCTATTTGATGCTGTCAGGTGCGGTGCTGATGTATATTTATGGTGATAATAGTGAAACTTGTTGGGGAGTTGGGGGGGGGGTGGATTTTTATAAAAGAAGATATTTAACACTAATGTTACCTTTTTATATTGCATATATTATAGTTTGGTTATGGAATAGAATTATAAATGTACCATTGACGCAAGGGGTTAGCTCATGGAAGATAGTTTTTACTATGATAGGAATGGATGGTTTTTTGTCGTATAAAATCCCTACATTTTATTTGATAGGAGAATGGTTTTTAGGATGTATTATTTTGTATTATTTAGCATTTCCTACATTGGAATTGTTGATTAGGCAATGTCCGTTATTCTTGATTTTAGTTACCAGTTTTTTGTTTGATAGGATGATTCAAAATTATACGTGGGAAATGCCGATTTTATGGAACCCAATAGTATTAGCTCCGAACTTTGTTTTTGGAATGTACTTTACTAAATATTTAAAGGATAAGGTTAAAATTAATGTTGCTTGTCTGGCAATATTAGGATATATATGGTACTATTTAAAGCCTCCAGGTTTAGCGACAATGTATATATTAACGGTAAGTACTATCTTTTTGTTTTTAGTGTTGTTTTATGTAGGGACACAAATCAATAATCTATGTACAGCTTCTATAGTGAATAAACTTAGTAAGTATTCTTATGGCATTATTTTATTTCATCATGTGGTGTTCAGTAATCTTTTAAGATATAGTGGTAAAAGTATACAGGGCATTAACCATCTGGAAAAGAGCTTATTAGGTTTCTGTGGAGTAACAATTTCTTTAGGCTTATCAATATTATTGGATAAATGTTGTGTGTTTATTAAAAACGGTATGGCAAAATATAGAAAGCAAAGGAGTAATAAGAATGATATTGTTGAATAAGATTAAACGTATTTGGGAAAGAGAAAAAAAGATTCAATTAATAAATATAGATTTTGCTATAGCGGTTTTTTTGATGCTAAATCTGTTGTTGCCATTTAATCCAATATCTGAGAAACGTGTTGCAATAGATCCTACCTTTAATCGGGTAATGGGGATAGGACTTGCTAATAATTGGTCGGTTGACAAGGTAATTGATAATTTTAACAAATGGTTTTTTCTGTTCTTTATGGGTACAATTATCATAGCATTTATACTTGCAAAATTACGGATACATAATTTGAATGAAAAGAATGAAAACGCATGGCAGCAAGTTAAAAATTTATTGCCAATTGCCTTTGTCAGCACGGTTATCCGTTATGTTGCTTTTTTTGATCAAGAAGTATATGGAGATACGATATATAGAATGGCAGATTTATGGATGATAGTTGCCATTTTGATATATAGTTTTTTTGTTTGGACAAAATCAGAAAAAACTATATCTTACGAAGACTATCATGCGAATTTTTGGATTTCATTTTGCATTAGTTTTCCAGTAGCGTGTTGCTTGCCGGTGGCCTTTTTTATTGGACATGTTTGGCTTATGACGTTCTTAGTTACATTTGTTATATTACTTTTGGGGCAGATTTTTGCAAAAATCAATCTCAAAAAAGTCAATATGATAGTTCCGGCATCCGTTTTTCTATGTACATCAATATTTATAGAAAGCATTTATATTTTAAATCAGAGAGGGGTGTTTGTTCATAGAGTAAGAAAAACCTACTTTTTGTTAATGCTCCTAATTTGTTGTTGGATAGCAAAAATGATTTTTTCAAACAAACAAAAAAAGAAATTTAATGAAAAATCTATCATGTATCCATTATTGGCTTTTGGTATTTTTAATCTGACATATCAAATTCAATTGTATGTGGGTGGATATTTTGATTGGTTTGAATCTGCCAATTGGAGTGTCTTGGTTAGTGATTTTTGGAATTATGGAAAATTACCTATAATAGAGCACTATGGCGGGCATATGTTGTCAAATGTATTTGAATGTCTATTGTATGCCATATTGAATGGTGATGTAATAACTTCAATACTACAACCATATGGTTTTGTAATGTTTTCTATAACTTATCTTTTCTTTTTCTTTATACTTAAAGAATTTGTAGGGGATGAGACTGCTTTTTGGATTGTTTTAATATTACCATTTCATAGTATTGTCGGCTATTTTTGCTTTGCATTAATTACGTGTATTGCACTAACTAAATTTGTTAAAGCACCATCTATGCGAACGGGCTTTTTTGTATGGCTTTCTTGTGTCATTGTTTCTTTAATGAGACTTGATTGGGGGGCGGCGTTTACATTTGCGATTATGCTGTCTTTAATTGTGACTATTATTAAAAGCAGAAACTATAATTGGTTTAAAATGGCCTTTACGCCATTAGTAATAATTGCAATTATGGGGGGAGCCCTTTTCACTATATTATGTTTGATGCGAGAAATAAATGTATTTGATAGATTAAAAGAATTTTTAGGAATAAGTTTATCAAATGCGAATTGGGGTACAGTAGGCATGGGAAATGTGAGTGAAACAATTTTTCCATGGTGCTATATTTTTATACCAATTCTATGCCTTCTTGGAATTATGTATTTGTTGATTTCAAGGAGTGGATTTGAAAAATATGGTTTAGCTCAATTTTCTATATTACTTACTTTGGGATTTGCTTATTTCCTTAACATACATAGAGGAATAGTTCGACATAGTCTTAAAGAAAATGCAACGGACGCAATCCTGTTTACTAGCGTTTTATTTTTATCCCTTCTTACTGTATGGATATGGAAGCGAAAAGAGTATCTAATATATTTTTTGGCGGGATTTATGCTCCTGAATGGCGTGCTTCTGAAAAAGGAAGTTTTTTCAATGAGGGCGCCTGTGGATAATTCGATGTATACGATGGAGGCGAATATCGGCATTTGGAATTCATTACTTAGAGAATTAAATGAGAAAGTAAATCGTGGTGTCTGGCCAAAAGAAATAATTGAAAAAAAAGAAAAACTTCAGATGATAGTAGATCGTTTGTTAATGCCGGATGAAACATGGCTAGATTTTGTTAATCAATCAGCATTGTATTCCTTACTGGGAAGAGAATGTCCGACTTATGCCGACCAATTTCCGGGACATTTATCAGGGGAATTGACACAGGAATTGAGTATTAAACAAGTAGAGCAAAATGGAAATATTCCACTTGTGTTTATGCCAACAGCGGAAACGGGCAGTTTGGGTATAATGATAGATGGTATTGCTAATAATTACCGTTATTATAAAGTAGCAGAATATATTTATCAAAATTACCGTCCGCTATGTCAGACTGGTGACATTGCTATTTGGTGTAGATATGAAAAATATGAAAATTATCTGAAGGTTTTGGAAGAGGCAATAAGAGAAAATAATGCTATCAATATTGAATTAATACAGGTTGGATACGATGAATCGGGGAATTTTAATCATAACTATCAGTTGTTTGATTTACCCTATATATGGGGAAATTATGATGAGAGAGAGGCTTGGAATAATGAGGTTTTGATAACAGCGGATTCTGATAATGAAAATACATGGAGCATACAGAATAGGGAGCTGGATAAAACACAGGGTAACTATTTGTTGCTAGAATGTGACAACAATAATGCAGATGACACGGAAATGACGCTTTGCTTAGGAAATGATGATGAGACATATTATCAATACATATTTAAGATACACAGTGGAAAAGGGAGGTACCTTATTCGCATTAGCAATGATTATTATTGGTATTTCAAAACAATTAATACTTTTAGATATCACTGCGAAAATGTAAAAGTATCACAACTGAAGATTCTATTGGGAGATTAATCCATTAATTAGAAAGGAATAATATGGATACAGTACAGAATAAACAGATTCATTTATATGATATTCTTGGTATAATTATCACTTTTTTAGTGGTGATTGGTCACTCGGTTTATCTTGAATGGGAGGGAATTGGCCATATTTCTGTTTCATCAGAAAGCTTTTCGAGCTATTATTATAGTCCAGCTTTCGTCTGGTATCGGCATTTAATAGGCTGATATATTCCTTTCATATGGCGTGTTTTGTGTGGCTTTCAGGGGCTTCCTATGCTTTAAGCAGAAAAAGAAATTTTGATAGTTTAGTTGTAAATCGTGCAAGACGTTTATTGGTACCCTATTATTTAGCTGGTATATTCTTTATGTTTCCTTTAAAATATATTGCGGGTTATTTTAATAATGGAAATATAAAGCAGGCGTTAACAGTTTTTGTATCAGGCGGAGAAAACGGACAATTGTGGTTTTTGCTTGCGTTATTTTGGTGTTGTATAATATCAGCATTCTTAATAAAATCGTTTCTGAAAAAAGTTTGGTAATAACTTTTTACATAGCAGTGATATGTGAACAATTGTTACAGAAGGTTCCGTTTTATTTTTTTGGGTTTCAGTCGGGGCTACAATATATCCATTATTTTATTGCAGGGTATATATTTGAAAAGGCAATTCGTTCCTCAATTTTGATAACATGGCCTAGAGGTAAACAGATTGGTTGGGCAATTATAATCGCAGTTGGTGGTTTAACCATAACGATATACCAATTCGGGATAGGAAGAGGAACTTTGCCAGAAACACTCATGGCTTGGTGTGGGATTGTAGTAGTTTTATCTATCGCTTATTTGGTAGGAATGTTTGTTGACAAGGATAATAAAGCGAGCCCAAATGAATGGAGATTGGCAGGTATATTTGGGACAGACTGGGGGGTGCACTACTTGAGTAAAATGAGTATGTATGTATATTTATTCCATGATCCAATGAATTTTATGATTCTGAGATATGGAACAACTATTGCAACTACTGGCTGGGATATCGTAATGTACCAGTTAATGAGAACTTTAGGTGTTATAGTTGTATCATTACTGATAGGTATTTGCATTGAAAAGATAAAAAAGACCAGTTTAATTAAGTTTTTGGCATAATATCATTTTTTAGCATTTGGAATGACCATTATAGTGGTTCAGTTGTCAAGACAAAAATCTAAGCTTTTTATAATGAACTGA
>ERZ791765.1030-NODE-1030-length-20901-cov-2.886357_pt1 | contig 20901 bp, 19 predicted proteins | sample MGYA00509949_ERZ791765 | MGnify/ENA primary metagenome ERZ791765 (study PRJEB30046, sample SAMN00791980) | human gut metagenome | study: EMG produced TPA metagenomics assembly of the A metagenome-wide association study of gut microbiota in type 2...
TTTAAGTGATTATTCTGCTGCTGCCAACAACATATTTAACAGAGGAAGAGTAGACAATGCTCACAATATATGGATTAATATGCTTATAACACTTGGCATTGCCGGTCTTATAGTATATGTTTTACTTCTTGTTGCAGCAATCAGCAATATAAAGAGGCACCTTAAAGGTTCAAGTGAAGCCTGCCATATGAACAAATCAAGATATATGCTTGCAGGTGCAGGTCTTGCTGTTATGGTATATTCAATCCAGGGAACGGCTGAAATGCTGGAGGTTATTACATTTCCAATATTTTTCTGTCTGTTAGCAATGCTGAATTGCAGCACGAAAAATAAAAACACAGAAAAACAGGAATTAAATAAAAAAGAAACAGATATATAAATATCTGGCAGATTAGTATTTTGTAAGGAGAGTGTAAGGATATTATGGCAAAATATATTATGGCTTTAGATCAGGGGACAACAAGTTCAAGATGTATTCTTTTTGATAAGGCTGGGAACATATGCAGTATGGCACAGAAAGAGTTTGAACAGATATATCCAAGACCAGGGTGGGTTGAACATAATCCTATGGAAATATGGTCTTCACAGTACGCAGTTATATCTGAAGCTATGGCATTACTTGGTGCTAAAGCAAAGGATATTGCAGGAATAGGAATAACTAATCAGAGAGAAACAACAATCGTATGGGATAAAGAAACAGGAGAACCTGTATATAATGCTATAGTATGGCAGTGCAGAAGAACAGCAAAGGATGTAAAAGCACTTATAAGAGATGGTTATGGTGAAGTCATAAAGGCAAAGACGGGACTTGTTCCAGATGCGTACTTTAGCGCGACTAAGATAGCCTGGATTCTGAATAATGTAGAAGGTGCAAGGAAAAGAGCAGAAGAAGGCAAACTGCTTTTTGGTACGGTTGACACATGGCTTATATGGAAGCTTACAGGTGGAGCCATACATGTAACAGATTATACCAATGCATCAAGAACAATGCTTTTTGATATACATAAGCTGTGCTGGGATAAAGAGCTTATTAATAAACTTAATATACCTGAATCAATGCTTCCTGAGGTAAAACCATCAAGCTGTATATATGGATATACAGACAGTTCAGTTATAGCAGGCAGTATACCTATAGCTGGTGCAGCTGGTGACCAGCAGGCAGCACTTTTTGGACAGTGCTGTTTTGATGCTGGTGAAGTAAAGAATACTTATGGAACAGGCTGCTTTCTTCTTATGAATACTGGAAAGGAACCGGTTATATCAGAACACGGACTTATAACAACTATTGCGGCTAGTACCAACGACTGCGTAAAGTACGCACTTGAAGGCAGTGTGTTTACAGGTGGAGCTGTTATACAGTGGCTTAGGGATGAAATGCGTATGATTAAGAATTCTTCGCAATCGGAGAATTATGCAAGAATGGTTGAGGATACTAATGGTGTATATATAGTTCCGGCATTCTCAGGATTAGGTGCACCATACTGGAATCCATATGCGAGAGGCACAATAGTAGGAGTTACAAGGGGAGCAGGCAAGGAACATTTTATTAGAGCATCATTAGAATCTATAGCTTACCAGACATATGATGTACTTAAAGCTATGGAAAGTGATACCGGACATGTTGTAAGTGAATTAAAGGTTGATGGAGGTGCAAGTGCTAACGATTTTCTTATGGAATTTCAGTCAGATATACTGGATGCATCTATCAGAAGACCAAGATGCATAGAAACAACAGCACTTGGAGCTGCCTATCTTGCGGGGTTATCAGTTGGCTTTTTTAAGAATGAAGATGAGATAAAAGATAACTGGCAGCTTGATACTACATTTGAAAGCAGCATATCACCTGCTAAAAGAGACAGCCTTCTTATGGGTTGGAGAAGAGCTGTTAAATGCGCTATTAATTATACAGAGGAATAAAAATATATTTTGCGATATTTATGATATTGGAGGAAACTTGATTGGATAATAATGTAGGGAAGGCAGCTAAAGTTATAGAACAGGTTAATAAAGTTATACTTGGAAAAGACAGGAAGGTCAAGGAGATTATGACAGCATTTCTTGCTGGTGGACATATACTTCTTGAGGATATACCAGGAGTCGGTAAAACAACCCTTGCAACTGCATTTTCAAAGGCTATGAAGCTGGACTGTAAAAGAGTTCAGTTCACACCTGATGTTATGCCATCAGATCTTACTGGATATTCTGTATACAGAAGTGATCTTGGACAGTTCGTATATCAGCCAGGCAGTGTATTTTGTAACCTGCTGCTTGCTGATGAGATAAACAGAACATCACCCAAAACACAGTCAGCCCTCCTTGAGGTCATGGAGGAAAGAAAGGTATCAGTTGAGGGAATAACAAGAGATGTTCCTGATCCTTTTATAGTAATAGCAACGCAGAATCCATATGGCAATGCAGGTACGCAGAGTCTTCCAGAGGCACAGATGGACAGGTTTATGATAACGATGTCTATAGGATATCCTGATTTTGAAAGTGAGATGGATATGGCAATGTCAATTGGAAAAACAGGACGGACAGATATGGTGGAGCCGGTTATAACAGCAGAAGATGTTAAGGAAATGCAGGAAGAGATATATGATGTATATATGAATAAAAGCATATATAAGTACATAATTGAACTTGTTACAGCAACCAGGGAATCAGAATATATAGAAAGAGGTGCAAGCCCAAGAGCAACAATTGCACTCGTAAAAATGTCAAAGGCTTGGGCATGGCTTAATGGAAGAGATTATGTTATTCCTTCTGATGTAGGTACACAGTTTGAGTATGTGATTTCACACAGAATAGTACCTGATATGTCAGCACGTATGGAAAAGTTGTCAAAATCAGACATAATAAATAATATTGTAAAGTCTGTAAAAAGGCCGGTTGTTGGAGAAAAGAGCGTAAACTGAGGATGAAAGAATATGATGTCTAAAGTATTATTAATCTTTTTTGTTGTTATTTCGTGGTATGTTGCAGGAATGGTCCATTCATTTGCATTGATGTTATATGCAGTATGCCTTACTTTTTTTATGCTTGCTATGCATTTTGTTACAAGTATATATAAAAAAAGAGTGTCATTTGCTTTTGCTTCTGATTATGCAAGTGCGGTTGAAGGCAGAGATTATCTTGTCAGGGTTAATATAAATAATAATCATGGTCTGCCAGTAAGTAAAATCAGACTTGATATTGAAGTGTCATATGGTTTTAATGGAAATAAAACAAAATATATGCTTACAAAGAAAATATATGGAAGCTGTCATAAGAAAAAAGATTCTATAAATTTTACAATAAGGATGCCTTATGCAGGACCGGCATGTGTATATATTAAGCGTGTATATTTTTATGATTATACAGGTGTGTTCAGAAGAAAGGCTGTAACTGACAGTCATATGAATATAGCTGTGCTGCCGTATATTGAGGATGGCAGTATTTATATGGAATATGCTGCATCTGCAGCTGAGGCTTCCCAGGATTTATATGTTAACAGAAGTGGAAATTCAGTTGATGATATAAGACAGATAAGAGAATATCAGACAGGCGATTCCTACAGGCATATACACTGGAATCTAAGTGCTAAAACAGGGAGCCTTCTTGTTAAAGAATTCTCGCAGGAGACAGATATAGAAGTCAATGTGTTTGCAAAGGTGTTTATAGATGATTTATATGATTATAAGAAAATGGGAGATTTTTATGACAAGCTTGCCAATGAGACAATGTGGCTTATTAACGATAAAAGTATAATTAATCTTTTGTGGTATGATTATGAATATGATACGTTTATTAAACATCGTGTGAATAACAGAAAGGATTGCGAAGATGTACTGTATGCTCTTTTTCTGTATCACGAAAAATGCAGGGTTAATAATAAAAAAACAGGCATGAATAAAGAACTTCCATCTGCATATAAAGAAGGAAATATAGTTGTGGTAGATACTAGTCTTAAGATGAGTGTTAATGGCAGTATAAAAGTATAAGTTATAGCGGAATGGAGAACAGTATGAAAACAGATATCAGTATAACGGTCAAACGGACAGAAGATAGTGGCTACAGAGGAAACATGTATCTTGGTTTTGCTGCGCTTTTTTGTGGCGTTCTTTCTGTTCTTCTGTTTATAAGTGGATTTAATGCTATAGGATATACGGGGGAACTTGTGTATCTGTCTGCGTTTTTGTTATCTTTTATATTCTGTTATGTGTATTACAATAAACCACAATTGTCAGTTGCATTATGCGTAATGATTTTTATAGGTATATTTATTGTGGTAATAACTGGACTGGATGATTTGCAGCTACAGGCGTATTCAGTATTTACGGCTTTCAGTGAGGGGAGAGCGGCTGTCAGGAATATAACTAAGCTTATGTGTGTGTTTACACCATTGCTAGTTGGTGTGTTTTATCTTTTTGAGATAGTTTTTAAGGTGCATTTTGTTTTGTCATTTGTTATGGTTTCTTTTTTACTGGCTTCACCTTTTCTTAAAATATCCATATCAGCCTTTAACATTTTTATTATGCTTGTATACCAGATTTTGTTTTATCTGATGAATAATCTGGATAAAAAGAAAAGAAAAACTCTGTATTCATCACATACAGTAAACAGCAGAAAAAACATTATGGGAAAATGTACAGTCATGTGTGCTGCACTGCTTTTTGCATCATTTGTTCTATCAGCTGTTATTATGAATACAATATCTGAGCCAGTATATAATTCGGTAAGCGGAATAGAAGAGGTGGTTTATAAGGTATCAAGTATAGCCAGTAACAGAGCCTCTGATATCAGCATGAATGGAAGTATAAGTACAGGAAACAATTATCAGACTGGGGCAGAACAGATTAACCTTACAACACAAAGAAAGCCGGAAGAGGATGTATATCTTATAGGTTACAGAGGTGGAGAGTATACAGGTAATAACTGGAATAAGGCTGATGATGTACAGATATGTAATGAACTGGATAAGAAAAAGGGAAATACATATGCCAGATATAGCTCAATATATAGTACATCTGAGGTGTTTGGAAACCTGTATTATCTTGGCAATTATATTATGAAAAGTAATGGACTGGCTGTTTCAAAGGATAAAGACAGGAGACTTCAGCTTGATATAGCTTATACAAGTGATAAAAATAATATAATGCTGGAGCCATATTGCAGTAACCTGTATCTGGCACAGAAAAACTCTTATGATGAGTATAGTGTTATGTATTATGAACAAAAGGATATGGTTTCTTTATGGGATTCAGATAATATAACTGATTTAACGAAGAAATCAAGGATGGATGATTACATAAATGTGCAGTCTAATTATAAAACTGCAATGAAATCTTACTATACGCAGTATTCAGATGATATTACGCCACAGCTGGCTTCGTATGTTAAGGATAATCCCCTTTCATCACTTGAAGAAAAAACAACATTTATATTATATACACTTATGAGTAATACAAGCTACACAAGGACTCCTGGGATTATGCTTGGAAATACTGATGTGGCAGATAAGTTTCTTTTTGAGTCTAAAAAAGGATATTGTGTCCATTATGCAACAGCTGCAACACTTATGTACCGTATGTACGGAATTCCTGCAAGGTATGTAACAGGGTTTAAGGTGTCTGCTGACAGTTTTAAAGAAAATGCTGATGGGCAGTGGAGTACAGCAGTTACAGATTCAGCACAGCATGCGTGGACAGAAATTTTTATAGATAATTATGGATGGGTACCGGTTGATGTTACGCCAGCAGCAGATGGAACTATGAGGGTTTCTTATCCTGGATATAATATGGAAATATTTAACCAGATAATGCAGCAGAATAACTGGACAGCTGATATGCCAAGTATAAATGATATATCAAAGGAAAAAACAGAATATGTAAGAACTTGGCAGGGTGCTGTTAAAGCAGCTATAAAGAGATTTTTAAGGCTTGTATGGAGAATAATTAAAATACTGTTGCTGTTCATAGCTGTAATTAGTGTAGCAGCTTCGCCTTTATGGTTAAGATTAAGAAGAAATATAATACTTAAAAGACAGAACAAGAAAAAAGCAGTTTCTATATATAAAAGACTGATGTGTATGCTCCATACGACAGGCTATGTGACAGAGTATGATGGCACGGAGGAGGACTTTGCTGATGTGCTTATAGCAGAATTTGCAGAGGATTATAAAGAGGATATGGCAGATATAAAAAGGGCAGTAGATGTATCAGTGCAATCGGAGTTTTCTTTACATAGGGCAGCATCTTCTGATATGCAATGCGTTCTTAATGTATACAATAAGATATCAGATATTATATATAACAGGCTTAGATGGTGGGAGAAAATAGTGTTCAGATATGTATATTGTTTTTAGACTTGACTATTCTTAATATTTATACTATTCTAATGGAAGCTTGAAATATATTTCATTGGAGGTAATATATATGCAATTAGCAATGATAACAATACAGCAGGTTTTGGTTTTGTTTGTATTAATATTTGCGGGTTTTATATGTGTGAAGGCAGGTGCGGTAAAAATAGAAGGCAAGAAGGCATTTTCTGATCTGCTTGTTTATTTTGTTGTACCATGTATGATTATTAATTCATACCTGACAGATTTTGATTCTGATATATTCAGGAATATATTGTATGCACTTTGGCTGAGTGTACTTCTTATAGCTATAGGTATAGCTGTTACTTTTATATTATCGATGCGTATTAAAGATGATAATCTTCCAGTTGTAAGATTCGGATGTATGTTTTCTAATGCGGCTTATATGGGTTTTCCGTTGATTCAGGCTTTGTTTGGCAGTGAAGGGCTTATATATGCAAGTGCATTTGTTACAGTGTTTAATATATTGTTATGGACACTTGGATATTCAGTTGTAAGCCGGACAATCAGCTGGAAGATGGTTGTAAAAAAGATATTTACGACTCCGGCGACACTTGCTGTTTTTGCCGGAATCATAATATTTGTTTTAAGAATTCCAATGCCATCAGTGCTTCATCAGGCCATAAGTGCAGCAGGTGCAGTTAACACTCCGTTATCAATGTTTATAACAGGCATGATTATTGCAGCAAGTGATATTAAGAAAATGTTTGCAAATAAACTTGTGTATTTTTCAATAATTGTAAGGATGATAATTATTCCTGCAATATGTATTGCGGTTTTTGAGTTGTTAAATATTCATGGAATGGTTGCCAATATTGTAATCATACTTGAGGCGTGTCCTTGTGCGGCTATCACATCTGTTTTTGCTGTACAGTTTAACTATGATGATGATGTAGCAGCAGCCTCAGTTGTTTTAACAACGCTTGTTAGTATAGTAACACTTCCTATAGTGGCGTTTGTTATAACAACTTTATAACAATTAATTGTTTTTTAATATAATGCCAGTAATTGTGAGGTTATTGGCATTTATTTTTTTTGTTTTTTATGTTATTATGATGTACGTGTCAAAAAGTCACAAAGCGGTTGTGATTGGATAAATGAACATTTTAGGACGGAGAAATATATGAAAATTTTATTTGTTTCGCTTGGCTGTGATAAGAATCTGGTTGATACAGAGAATATGCTTGGAATATTAAAAAATAAAGGCTTTGAGTTTACAGATGATGAATGGGATGCAGATATAATAGCTGTCAATACCTGTTGCTTCATAGGAGATGCCAAGCAGGAAAGTATTAATACGATATTAGAGATGGCAGAGCATAAGAAGGATGCAAAGTGTAAAGTGCTTGTAGCAGCAGGCTGTCTTGCACATAGATATCAGGATGAGATTATAAAAGAAATTCCAGAGGTTGATGCATTTGTCGGCACATCTTCATATGATAAGATAGCTGATATGATTACTTCTGTTCTTGAGGAAAAGGGTATAACTAATTTTGTAGAGGATGCAGACAGAATGCCGATGGTTAAAGAGGACAGAATAGTTACAACACCAGGTTATTATGAATACTTAAAGATAGCTGAGGGCTGTGATAAGAGATGTACATATTGTATAATACCAAAGGTAAGGGGAAACTACAGAAGCTTTCCGGTTGAATATCTTGTCGGTCAGGCAGAAAAACTTGTTGCGGGCGGAGTAAGAGAACTTATTCTGGTTGCTCAGGAGACAACTCTTTATGGAGTTGATCTGTATGGAAAGAAATCACTACCTATGCTTCTGCATGAGTTATCCAAAATAAAAGACTTAAAATGGATAAGAATTCTTTACTGTTATCCAGAGGAGATTGATGATGAGCTTATAGAAGCTATCAAGAATGAACCAAAGGTATGTCATTATCTTGATATGCCTATACAGCATGCAAGTGATAATGTCCTGAAACGAATGGGCAGAAGAACTAATAAGAAGGAACTTATAGACATAACAGCAAGGTTAAGACGTGAGATTCCGGATATTGCTTTAAGGACAACACTCATTACAGGCTTTCCAGGTGAAACTTATGAAGAACACCAGGAGGTGATGGAGTTTATTGATGAATGTGAATTCGACAGGCTTGGAGTATTTACGTATTCAAGGGAAGAGGATACTCCTGCAGCATCAATGCCTGATCAGATAGATGAAGCGGTGAAAGAAGAATACAGAGATGAGATAATGCAGCTTCAGCAGGAAATATCAGCTGACAGGTCAGCTGATATGGTTGGAAGTATACTTGAGGTTATGATAGAAGGATACATTGCTGAGGATAATACTTATGTTGGACGTTCATATAAGGATGCACCTAATGTTGATGGACTTGTTTTTGTGGAATGTGACAGGGAACTGATGTCAGGTGATTTTGTTAATGTACTTATTACAGGCTCAACGGAGTATGATCTTATAGGAAAAATAGTTGAAGAATAAATTATTATCTGAAAGTAAAGGGAGGACGAGAAGTTGAATTTACCTAATAAATTAACAATACTTAGAACAATTATGATTCCGGTATTTCTTATATTTCTTTATATACCAGGACTTGGTATGACAGGAGATGTTTTGGCAGCTGCAATATTCGTGTTAGCAAGTTTTACTGACTTACTAGATGGAAAAATAGCAAGAAAATATAATCTGGTAACCAATTTTGGTAAGTTTATGGACCCGCTTGCTGATAAGCTTTTAGTATGTTCAGCACTTATTGCACTCGTGGATCTTAACAGAATTCCTGCATGGGTTGTAATTATAATTATTGCAAGAGAGTTTATTATAAGTGGTTTCAGACTTATAGCATCAGACAATGGTGTTGTTATAGCTGCAAGCTACTGGGGAAAGTTTAAGACAACTTTCCAGATGATAATGATTATACTTCTTATTCTTAATATTGATTATCCATATAGCAATATTGTTAATATGGTTATCATGTATATAGCTCTTGCGCTTACAATTATTTCGCTTCTTGATTATATAATTAAGAATTATAAGGTATTTATAGATGGCTCTAATAAATAGTCATACTAATGATGTAAATAGTCTGGATGTAAAAGTCATTTCTGTTATCAGAAATGGCTTTTATCTTCATGTGGAGTTAGATATTCTGATCATAGTATCTTATATTTTAATGGCTGCAACACAGTAAGAATGGAGGTTTTATATTTATGAATATAGAGGAAAAGGTAGTAAAAAAGCTTAACGAAAAGAATATGCTTCTTACAACAGCGGAATCATGCACCGCAGGTATGATTGCATCAGCAATTGTTAATGTAAGTGGAGCATCTAATGTGTTCCATCAGGGGTATATAACATATTGCGATGAGGCAAAAAACAGTATGCTTAATGTAAAAAAAGAAACTTTAAAGTTATATACGGCTGTAAGTCCACAGACTGCATGTGAAATGGCGCTTGGCGCACTTTCTATATCGGATGCTGACATAGCGGTTTCAGTTACAGGAGTTGCTGGGCCTTCGATGGAAGATGGAAAGCCTGTAGGACTTGTATATATAGGTGTTGCATCAAAAAGAGCATCTGGTTATGCAGCTACGTTTGATGAGACTTCAAGAATAACGGATGTTAAAAAATATGAAGAGGTATACCATCATTGCAAAGATCAGGAAGTACTGTATGCCGTAGATAACAATATCGTTATTGTCCGGAAAAACATGTTTGAAGGTGACAGAGGTGCAATACGCGAAAAAGCATGTAAAGAGGCTCTTGATATGATTTATACATATATTAAAGCTGTAGATATATATTAAAACATGGAAAAATATATCTTTACTTTCTTATATGTATATGGTACGATGAGGATATCCAATATGTTACATAAATATTTAAAATGATATTCGAATAAATGTTCGAAAAAGCTTGACAAAATACATAGAGTATAATAATAAGCGAACAGATGTTCAAGATGATGGAGGTATATATAATTTGGTTAATGAAGATAAGTTAAAGGCGCTGGATGCGGCTATTTCTAATATTGAAAAACAGTTTGGTAAGGGTTCGGTTATGAAGCTGGGTGATTCAACAGCGAACATGAATGTTGAATGTATACCTACAGGTTCATTAAGTCTTGATATAGCATTAGGTCTTGGCGGAGTGCCAAAGGGAAGGGTAGTAGAGATATATGGACCTGAATCTTCAGGTAAGACTACTGTCGCACTTCATATGGTGGCTGAAGTTCAGAAAAGAGGCGGTATAGCTGGTTTTATTGATGCTGAACATGCTTTGGATCCTGTATATGCAAGAAATATAGGAGTAGATATTGATAATCTTTATATATCGCAGCCGGATAGTGGTGAACAGGCATTAGAGATATGTGAGACTATGGTAAGATCAGGTGCTATTGATATAGTTATTGTCGATTCAGTAGCAGCACTTGTACCAAAGGCTGAGATAGATGGGGATATGGGAGATTCACATGTCGGACTTCAGGCAAGACTTATGTCACAGGCATTAAGAAAGCTTACACCAGTTGTTAGTAAGAACAATTGTGTTGTTATATTTATAAACCAGTTAAGAGAAAAAGTCGGGGTTATGTTTGGTAATCCTGAAACAACAACAGGTGGAAGGGCTCTTAAGTTCTATGCTTCAGTAAGAATGGATGTAAGAAAGATAGAGACATTAAAGTCTGGAGGAGAGGTTGTTGGTAACAGGACAAGAGTTAAGGTTGTCAAGAATAAAGTGGCACCTCCTTTCAGGGAAGCTGAGTTTGATATTATGTTTGGTAAAGGAATATCAACAGAAGGAGATCTTATTGACCTTGCTTCTAACGTTGGGATTATCCAGAAGAGCGGTGCATGGTTTTCATATAATGGAGAGAAGATAGGACAGGGAAGAGAGAATGCAAAACAGTATCTTATCAATAATCCAGATATAAGAAATGAAGTTGATGAGAAGGTAAGAGCACATTATGGTATAGGTGATAATCCAGATAGTGATAAAGAAGAGACAGTTACAGAAGAGTCTAAGACAACGTCATCTAAAAAGGAAAATGCTGAGGAAGTTTAATGAAGACAGAGGAAACAGATAAGTGTGTTACCTCTATTCAGGAAGTAGATTCTAAACGCAGGCGGGTATTTATAAATTACGAGCCTGCGTTTGTTTTGTATATATCTGAGATTAGAAGATTTAATATAAAGAAAGATGCATATATTTCGTTAGAAGATTACGAGGATATTATTGATATATTAAATAAAAGATCAAAGATACGTGCGATGTCTTTACTGAAGGATAGAGATTATACAAGAAAGAAATTGTTTGAAAAACTTAAAGCTAATGGTTATCCGGATGAATGTATAGAAAAAGCAGTTCAATATGTTTCTTCATATGGATATATAGATGATAAAAGATATGCAGTTAATTATACTATATCCCATATGACATCAAAATCACGAAGAGTTATAGAACAAAGCCTTATGTTAAAAGGTGTAGATGCAGATATAATATCATGTGCGCTTGATGAATGTTATGATGAGATGTGCAATCCGGATATAGGAAATCCTGAACTTGATATTATAATAAAACAGCTTCATAGTAAGTACCACAATAAGGATTTGAATAATTATGAACAGAGACAGAAAGTAAAGGCCTCATTGTATAGGAAGGGTTTTATGACAGATAATATTAATAAAGCACTTGATATTGTGGTCAATGAAGAAAAAGAGTACTAATTATGCGAAAGTTAAGAGGTTCTAACCTTGACATTATGATGATTAAAGTATAATATTAGTATGTTGTATATTTTGTACAATGAAAACTTAATAAGGAGGTGCTCCTGTGTTAATTCCGATAGTTGTCGCAATTCTTGTTACACTTGCAGTAGTCGCACCTATTACATGGTTTATATCAGGCAAAGCCATTGCTAAAAGCAATGATGAAAAAATTGGCAATGCTAATGAGAGAGCCAGAGAGATAATAGACGAAGCTTTAAAGACAGCAGAGACAAAGAAGAAAGAGGCACTCTTAGAGGTTAAAGAGGAATCTTTAAGAACTAAGAATGAACTTGAGAAAGAGACAAAGGAAAGACGTGCTGAAATACAAAAGTACGAGAAGCGAGTCCTTTCTAAAGAAGAAACTCTTGATAGAAAGATCGATGCAGTCGAGAAACGTGACTTAAGTATTACCAGAAAAGAGGAAGAACTTGGTAAGTTAAAGCAGAAAGTTGACGAACTTGAAAAGAAAAGACAGCAGGAACTTGAAAGAATCTCTGGATTGACCTCCGAACAAGCAAAAGAATATCTATTAAAGACTATTGAAGATGAAGTTAAACATGATACTGCTGTAATGGTTAAAACATTAGAAAGCAGGGCGAAAGAGGAAGCAGATAAAAAGGCAAAGGAATTGGTTGTCAATGCTATACAGCGTTGTGCTGCTGATCATGTTGCCGAAACAACTATATCAGTTGTACAGCTTCCTAACGATGAAATGAAAGGTCGTATTATAGGTAGAGAGGGTCGTAACATAAGAACTCTTGAAACTCTCACAGGTGTAGAACTTATTATTGATGATACACCTGAGGCAGTCGTTTTATCAGGCTTTGATCCAATTAGAAGAGAGATTGCAAGAATCGCTCTTGAAAAACTCATAATTGATGGACGTATTCATCCAGCAAGAATTGAGGAAATGGTTGAAAAAGCACAGAAAGAAGTCGAAACATTAATTAAAGAAGAAGGTGAAGCTGCAACCCTTGAGGTTGGTGTCCATGGAATTCATCCAGAATTAGTTCGTTTACTTGGTAAGTTAAGGTATAGAACTAGTTATGGTCAGAATGTATTAAAGCATTCTATTGAAGTAGCCCAGATTACTGGATTATTAGCCGGCGAATTAGGACTTGATGTAAAGATGGCAAAGAGAGCTGGCTTATTACATGATATAGGTAAAGCTGTCGACCATGAAATGGAAGGCTCACATATTCAGTTAGGTGTTGATCTTTGTAGAAGATATAAGGAATCACCACTTGTTATTAATGCAGTAGAAGCTCATCATGGTGACGTTGAACCGGAAAGCTTAATAGCATGTCTTGTACAGGCTGCTGATACAATATCAGCTGCAAGACCTGGCGCTAGAAGAGAAACGTTAGAAACTTACACAAACAGATTAAAACAATTAGAAGATATTACCAACTCATATAAGGGAGTTGAGAAATCTTTTGCTATTCAGGCAGGTAGAGAGGTTCGAGTAATGGTTGTTCCTGAAGTTATCAATGATTCAGATATGGTATTACTTGCAAGAGATATTTCAAAACAGATTGAAGATCAGATGGAATATCCAGGTCAGATTAAGGTTAGTATCGTAAGAGAATCAAGGGTAGTGGATTACGCTAAGTAGAATAATCTATTTAGACAAGCTCGAATTAAAGAAACATACGAAAGGCTTAAACATTTAAGGTTTTAAGCCTTTCTTTTTTTATGTTTATATATTTAAATCAGAGATGCTGTGCCCTATTTTTGACGCTATTTTTTAATCAACCAACTGTCCGCCATAGACGGAAAAATGTAAATGTATGAAAGATATACTCAAGTTAGACTTAATAAAATTAAGTAACTACTTAATTTTGTTAATAATATTTTTAAAAATCCCTAAAATATTAATAAACTTAATCGTAAAAATTGCATTTATTGTAAAAAAGCTTGCTTAAATTATAAGTTCATAGTATAGTAATAAAGACCTTTGAAAATTAATGGAGGATAATAATATGCAGTATAGTGAAATGAGTAAAGAACAATTATTACAGTTAAAGGCTGAGCTTGATGAAAGATATAAAGAAGCTAAGGCTAAGGGGCTGAATCTTAATATGTCAAGAGGAAAGCCATCACCTAGTCAGCTTAATGTAACGATGGACATGCTTGATGTTATTAACAGTTCTTCGGATTTTAAGGCTGAGGATGGAACAGATTGCAGAAATTATGGTGTTCTTGATGGTCTTACAGAAGCCAAGAAGCTTATGGCTGATATGATGGGAACAACATCTGAACACGTTATTATATATGGAAACGCAAGTCTTAATATTATGTATGATCAGGTTTCAAGATCATATGCACATGGAGTTATGGGAAGCACACCTTGGTGCAAGCTTGATAAGGTTAAGTGGCTCTGTCCAGTACCAGGCTATGACAGACACTTTGCTATTACAGAGAGCTTTGGTATAGAGATGATTAATATTCCTATGACAGAAAATGGTCCTGATATGGATATGATTGAAAAGCTTGTAAGTGAAGATGAATCAATAAAGGGTATATGGTGTGTGCCTAAATATTCTAATCCACAGGGTTATACTTATTCTGATGAAACAGTAAAGAGAATGGCAGCATTAAAGCCAGCTGCTAAGGATTTTAGAATATTCTGGGATAATGCATATGTTATTCACCATCTTTATGATGATAAACAGGATGAAATACTTGATATTATATCAGAATGTGAAAAAGCAGGTAATGCTGATATGGTATATGAATTCGCATCTACATCTAAGGTTACATTCCCAGGCTCTGGTGTGGCAGCACTTGCTTCATCAGCTGCTAACCTTGCAGATATTAAGAAATATCTTACAATCCAGACAATAGGATATGATAAGCTTAACCAGTTAAGACATGTAAGATATTTTAAGAATCTTGATGGACTTAAGGCACATATGAAGAAGCATGCAGATTTCTTAAGACCTAAGTTTGAAGCAACATTAAAGGTACTTGATGATGAACTTACAGGACTTGGAATAGGTACATGGTCAGAACCAAGAGGCGGTTATTTTATATCATTTGATGCTCTTCCTGGCTGTGCGAAGGCTATAGTTTCCATGTGTAAAGAGGCTGGTGTAGTGCTTACTAACGCAGGTGCAACATTCCCTTATGGTAAGGATCCTCGTGATAGCAATATAAGAATAGCTCCTTCATTCCCTACTCCAGAGGAAATGTCAGAAGCAGCTGAGCTTTTCGTGTTATGTGTTAAGCTTGTAAGTGTTGATAAGCTTCTTGAAAGCAAGTAGTCAGAGGCTGATTAATATGTAGGCAGATTATTAAGGAGGTTGTTATGGCTAAATTCGGTTTTATTGGAATGGGTAATATGGGATACGCAATGCTCAAAGGTCTTCTTTCAGTATATACGCCATCTGATATTATATTCACATGCCCTGATTTAGAAAAGTGTAAGAGAATAAGTCAGGAAACAGGAGTAAGATATGCGGAAAGCAATGCAGAATGTGCTAATAATGCACAGTACGTTGTTCTTGCAGTAAAGCCACAGGTATACAATGTGGTATTAAAGAATATTAATAATGTTATACGTGAAGACAGTGTTGTTATATCAATAGCACCGGGTATAAGTATAGATAATATCAAGTCACAGCTTGGTATAAATGCAAGAGTAGTCCGTGCCATGCCAAACACTCCTGCGCTTGTTGGAGAAGGCATGACTGGTGTTGCTTATGATAAGGAGAATTTCTCATTTGAAGAAAGAGAGGTTATAGACAGCTTCTTTAATTCTTTTGGCAAGGTTGTATATGTTTCAGAAAATCAGATGAATGCCATAGTATGTGCAAGCGGAAGTTCTCCAGCATATGTATATATGTTTATTGAGGCACTTGCTGATAGTGCGGTAAAATATGGCATTAAAAGAGAAGATGCATATAAGCTTGTTGCACAGACAGTACTTGGTTCTGCAAAGATGGTGCTTGAAACAGGAGAGCATCCAGGTGTTTTAAAGGATAAGGTATGCTCACCTGGAGGTACAACAATAGCAGCTGTTGCGGCGCTGGAGGAACATAACTTCAGAAGTTCATTAATAAAGGCTACAGATGCATGCTATGACAAGTGTACCAATATCAAATAAAATGATGTGAAAGAATGGAACACTGAATGGAACACATTAAAAGAATAAAAAGAGAACTGGCTTATAAGGGCTCAATACTTGAGTTTTATAAGGATACTATGGTTACACCTGATGGGAAAGTGACTTATTGGGATCATATAGAACATAAAGGAGCTGCTGCTGTTGTACCGGTTCTTGATGATGGCAGTATTGTGCTTGTGCGCCAGTACAGGAATTCTCCTGATGAAGAAACACTTGAGATACCTGCGGGAGGTCTTGAAGCAGATGAACCGACAGAGCTTGCGGCGATAAGGGAACTTGAAGAAGAAACGGGTTATAAGGCAGAACGAAAAAACGTCAAAAAACTGATATCAGTGTATACAGCAGTTGCATTCTGCAACGAGATTATAGATATATATGTTGCAGATAAGCTTATAAGGACATGTCAGAATCTTGATGATGAGGAGAGTATTAATGTAGAGATATATACTCTTGATGAGATAAAACGTATGATATTTGACGGAACAATCAAGGATTCTAAAACAGTGTCAGCGATGATGGCTTATTCAGACATGATTTCACGTATATAACCATCTGCCTGATAATGTCAGTTACTATTTACAATCCATAGTAAACGATAAAAATAAAACAAAACAAAACATATCAGAAAAGATTCCAGCATATAATAGCCTGACCAGATAAAAGGAGGTTGTTATGGCTGGGATTTTTTTTAGACGAATTTTTGGACAATACAGATATTATATAGTTATACTTTTAGGAGCTGTAGTAGGATCACTGATGGCAAATCTTGTTATAGATGATATAACAGATAAAATAGGAATGTTCAATGAAGATTTTAATAATGCAATTATGAGCGTCAGCCTTGATAAAACATTATATTTAAGATATATATTAAAGTTGCGTTTAAAAGAATATATGTGTTTTATGCTTGTGCTTTTTACTCCGGCTGCTATAGCAGGAATATATATATTTATGCTTTTTGCCGGGATAAGTTCAGGTCTTATGATAAGCGTATGCATTATGAATATGGGGATAAAAGGAATGTTTATATATGCAGTATGCCTTATACCGCAGTATATAATATATGCAATTGCCGTTTTTTTAATGGTGTCATATATTGAAAAACGAATGATTAATATTAAAAAAACGGTAATTGTCATATTTATATCACTGATATTTCTGATAGCGGGAATCTTATATGAAGCTTATATAAGTCCATTTATAATAAGGTGGTTATTTGAGCATATCAGCTATTGTATATAAAAGCTTTTCAGATTCTTCCCATCCAAGGCATGGATCAGTTATAGATTTGCCATATATACCTTCACCGACCTTCTGTGAGCCTGGTTCGATATAGCTTTCAATCATAACACCCTTAACAAGATCCTTTACATCTTCTGAATGATTGCGGCTATGAATCACTTCCTTTGTGATACGTATCTGTTCAATATATTTTTTGGCAGAATTACTGTGATTAGCATCAACTATGCAGGCTGGATTAAGTAAATCCCTTGTTTTATACATGGAAGCCAGTCTGATAAGGTCTTCATAGTGATAGTTAGGAATATTCTGGCCATGCTTATTTACAGCGCCTCTTAATATAGTATGTGCCAGAGGATTGCCAGGAGTCTTTACTTCCCAGTTTCTATATATAAATGACTGATTAGCCTGTGCTGCAACAACTGAATTTAACATAACAGAGAAATCACCGCTTGTTGGGTTTTTCATACCGGCAGGAACATCCATTCCACTGGCTGTAAGTCTGTGCTGCTGATCTTCAACTGAACGGGCACCAACTGCAACATATGACAATACATCTGAAAGGAACCAGTAGTTTTCAGGGTAGAGCATTTCATCAGCAGGCATAAGCTCTGTTTCTTCCATAACTCTTATATGCATTTTCCTTATAGCTATAAGACCAGCAAGAAGGTCTGGCTTTTTCTCAGGGTCTGGCTGGTGGAGCATACCTTTATAGCCTGTACCGGTTGTTCTTGGCTTGTTTGTATACACTCTTGGTATAATAAGAACTTTATCAGCTATTTTTTCCTGGACTTTTTTAAGTCTTAATGTATAATCAAGGACTGCATCTTCGTTGTCAGCTGAGCATGGTCCTATGATAGCAAGAAACTTATCTGATCTGCCAGTTATCACATCTGCAATTTCTTTATCTCTTTGTGTTTTCAGAGCTGCAACGTTTTTAGGAACAGGAAGTTCATTTTTAACTTCTGTTGGTGTAGGCAGCTTACGTATGAATTCAAAACTCATTGTATTTCTCCTTAATAAATCTTTATGCCAATAAATCATAGCATATAATTATAAAAAATGTTAGTATATTCTTATATATATTAAAAATATTTGCGGTAATTGTAAACTGTGGCTGATATGTATAAGATAGAAGAGGTGGCTGGTTATGAGAATGTTCGATGTTATAAGTAAAAAAAAGTATGGAGGAGTTCTTAGTAAAGAAGAAATAGAATATGTCGTGCAGGAATATACCAATGGTACGATACCTGATTATCAGATGTCAGCATTTCTTATGGCTGTATATTTTAAAGGAATGAGTTATGAAGAGACCTTCCTCCTTACTATGGCTATGGCAGATAGTGGCGACAGGCTTGATCTGTCAGCTGTTAATGGGATTAATGTGGATAAACATAGTACAGGCGGAGTCGGAGACAAAACAACACTTGTGCTTGCTCCTATGGTTGCAGCATGCGGAGGCAAGGTGGCAAAGATGAGTGGAAGAGGACTTGGCAACACTGGCGGAACTATAGATAAGCTTGAAAGTATACCGGGATTTAGAACATCACTTTCAAAAGAGGAATTTATCAAAAATATAAATGAAACCGGATTGGCGCTTACAGGACAGACTGGCAATCTTGCACCGGCTGATAAAAAAATATATGCATTAAGGGATGTGACTGCTGTTGTAGACAGTATACCCCTTATAGCAAGCAGTATAATGAGTAAGAAAATAGCATCAGGTGCTAAGGCGATTGTCCTTGATGTCAAGGTTGGCAATGGAGCATTTATGAAAAATATGGACGATGCAGTTAAGCTTGCTAAGCAGATGGTTAAGATAGGTGAAAGTGCAGGCAGAAATACGATTGCAGTCATATCAGATATGAACGAACCTCTCGGATATGCTGTTGGTAACGCTCTTGAAGTGAAGGAGGCTGTTGATACGTTAAAAGGACACGGACCAGCAGACCTCGTTGAGCTTTGCATGGAACTTGGTGCACAGATGCTTATAGCCTCAGATATAACGCATGACAGGAATAAAGCTTATGAAATGCTTAGTAGTGTGATAGAAGATGGAAGTGCATATGATAAATTTATTGAGTTTGTTAAACGGCAGGGTGGGGATATTAGTATATTTGATGACTGTAAGAGCTTGAAAAAGGCAGATTATACAGTCGATATAACAGCAGATAAAGAAGGCTATGTACATCATATACAGTCAGAACTTATAGGTGAAGCATCAATGATTCTTGGTGGAGGACGACAGAATAAGGAAGATAAAATAGATCATTATGTAGGTGTTGTGCTTTCAAAGAAGGTAGGAGATGCTGTGAAAGAAGGAGATGCGATAGCAACGATATATGCGAATGACAAAAAGAAAATTGATGATGCAAAAGCATTAATTGTCAAAGCATTTGATATTAATAATCAAATTGTTGATACATATATGCTTATTAAGAGAATTATTAGTTGTAAAAATGTTTAAATGATGTTATTATTATATCCAAAAGGATAATTGATGTAAGTGGCAGAATTTTTTTGTCTCTGATATCATAATTATATAAGATAAAAGGAGAATTGAGTAAGATGGAAGTAAGACCAGGAGCTAATCCTGCTGATGTCAAGAATTATGACACAGACAGATTAAGACATGACTTTTTAATTCAGAATTTATTCGTTGCTGATGAGATTAAGACAATCTATAGCCAGATTGACAGAATCATAGTTGGAGCTGCAACACCAGTTAACAAAGAACTTGTTCTTGAGGCAGGTGCAGAATTAAGAGCTAAGTATTTCCTTGAAAGAAGAGAGATGGGTATCATCAATATCGGTGGTAACGGAACAGTTACTGTTGATGGCAAGGAATATAATTTTAAGTATAAAGATGGCATGTACATAGGTATGGGTGCTAAGGATATTTCATTTAAGAGTGAAGATCCTAAGAATCCAGCTAAGTTTTATCTTAACAGTGCACCAGCACATAAGACATATCCTACAGTATTTATTGATCCAGCTAAGGATATTTTACCTGAGAACAAGAAAGAACTTGGATGTCTTGAAAGTGCAAACCATAGAACTATTAACAAGTATATTCTTCCTGGACAGGTTGAAAGCTGTCAGTTAGAGATGGGTATGACTTGTCTTGAACCAGGTAGCGTATGGAACACAATGCCATGTCATACACATGACAGAAGAATGGAAGTATATCTTTACTTTGAGGTTCCAGAAGATGCAGTTGTATTCCATTATATGGGAGAGCCAACAGAAACAAGACATATCGTTATGAGAAACGAAGAAGCTGTTATATCACCAAGCTGGTCTATTCATTCAGCTTCAGCTACTCATGCTTATACATTCATCTGGGGTATGGTTGGTGAAAACCAGGATTTCGATGATATGGATGATGTTGATATGAAGGACCTTAGATAATCAGAACGTATCTAAAAGGTGC
>ERZ791765.1035-NODE-1035-length-20822-cov-29.351808_pt1 | contig 20822 bp, 21 predicted proteins | sample MGYA00509949_ERZ791765 | MGnify/ENA primary metagenome ERZ791765 (study PRJEB30046, sample SAMN00791980) | human gut metagenome | study: EMG produced TPA metagenomics assembly of the A metagenome-wide association study of gut microbiota in type 2...
AAAGCAGTGATTTCTGTTAATTTGTACTTGACAAGAGTCATTACATATCAGATTTGGAGAAATCATTGAGAGATATAGCTGTCCCAATACAGGCTAAGGATATAAATGAAATATATTTTAAAGGCGGAAATTTGATGTATCCAGTATATAAGAAATACCTTTTAAGGAGATTTATTTATAAAATGACAGAACCTTTTGTAAAATAGAAAAGATTATGATAGGTGAATGTTGAGATGTTTCAAATTAATTTAAAGAACAGAAGAGCATTTTAGGTGAAAGGAGTTTCTATGTTAGATAAGATTTATGAAATGGCAAAGGAATCCTTAAATGGAGATAAGCCATTTTTAAGAAAATTAAGAATACTTAGGTATATGGCGTGCATAATAATATTGTTTATTGCATTTTGTAGTGCATATTGGAATATATTGGAATATATAAATCTGCCATGTGCCCCATTATTAGCCGCAAAATATAGAATGCTATTACATAAAAGTGGAATAGTTATTTTCGGAATATGGATAGCATACAATCTGTTGTTTCAAAATTTATATAGAAAATGTGATATTGTTTATTACATGCAATTATCGTATATAGACATTTTACTTGATTTCCTTTTTACTGTTTATTTTTTACTATATGCAGTAAATCTAGGAATAGAGTATGCAAATGGATTGGAAATACAAATTAAAGTACAAGCTATTATTGCTATTGCATATTTAATCTATGGAGCATTGAGCACATCATATACATTGCATCGGATTAGATATGAGCATAATCAACCCATTAAATATACTGGTTATTGCGATAACGAAGGAAAACCTATACCAATTGAAGCTAAGATTTTTTATAATGGCAAAGAATACAAAGTTGTTAAGTATGAGGGAATATATAGGCTATTACCATATGATGAGAAGATAATAACTTCAAGATTAATGAAACTTGAAGTTGTTGCGTGTGATAGAGAAGGGAAGTTGTTTATATACAAATAAAGAATAGATTAATTATGGAAGGTTGAAATATACCTTCTTTTTTTATACCTATTTTTTAAGGAGGTGGTGCTCTGTATGTGCATTCACTTTAGAAATCTTCCGGTTCAATGCAATTTTCAAAACTATAACTATACTTTTCTTTGGGCAATCACTATAATAACAGTGTATAATAAGTGGTATGGAAAAAATTGAAGCAAATGCAGTAAGAGAGGAAGAAAACGAATGACAACAAGACAGGAGGCATTTTTATGGCAGCAAAAGATACAATGGAAAATAAAATTACAGAAGGCGTGATCTGGAAACAGTTGTTATTATTCTTTTTTCCGATACTGGTGGGAACATTTTTCCAGCAGATGTATAATACCGTGGACGCTGTGATCGTCGGGCGTTTTGTTGGAAAAGAAGCGCTTTCATGCGTCAGTGGTTCGTCCGGACAGATCATCAATCTGGTGGTTGGATTTTTTACCGGGTTATCAGCCGGGGCAACTGTCATGATCTCACAGCATTTCGGTGCAAAAAATGAAGAACAGTTACACAAAGCACTGCATACGGCATATGCGTTCGCAATCACAGGTGGAATCATTGCTGGCATGATCGGTGTTGCTGCGACACGTATGGTTTTACAATGGATGAATACGCCGGAAAACCTGTTAGCGGATTCGACACTTTATGTCCGGATCTATTTTGCAGGATTACTGTTTATTTTTGTTTATAATATGGGGGCAGCGATCCTGCGTGCGATCGGTGATTCAAAACGACCGCTTTATTTTCTGATCGTCTGCTGCATTGTAAATATTATTCTGGATCTTTTGCTGGTGCTTGGATTCAGACTTGGGGTACTTGGTGTGGCAGTGGCGACGCTGATTGCACAGGGAATCAGTGCGGTACTTGTCAGTGTGGCGTTAATGTATCATACTGCCGGGTTAAAGTTAATTCCACGTGAGATCAAAATTCATAAAAGCGTGTTGAAAAACATGCTGACGATCGGACTGCCAACCGGTATCGAATCGAGCATGTACAGCATTTCAAATGTGATCGTGCAGGCTGCATTAAATGGATTTGGTGTCGATACGATGGCAGCATGGGCTGCGTTTGGAAAAATAGACAGCCTTTTCTGGATGATCAACAGCGCATTTGGAATTGCGGCAACCACGTTTGTTGGACAGAATTTTGGCGCAGGGAAAATGGACCGTGTCCGCAAAGGAACGAAAGAGTGTCTTGGTATGGCGTTTGTGACAGCAATCCTGTTAAGTGTGATCTTAATGTCTGCCGGAAGGTTTTTATTTAGTATATTTACCACGGATGCAAATGTGGTGGAGATCGGTCTTGGCATGATGCAGATCATATCACCGACCTATTTTCTGTTTGTGTTTATCGAGGTATATTCCGGTTCACTGCGTGCGCAGGGACATGTGCTTGTGTCTACAGCAATGACGATGCTCGGTATCTGTGTGCTGCGTGTCGTATGGGTTACCTGGATCGTGCCGGATGGGACACTTTCACAGATCGTCGCATGCTACCCGGTCACCTGGTTTGTCAGTGCTGTCGGTATGATCATTTATTATCACTATAAGCAGAAAAAGATTTTGGAAAAATTTAGTGTGGCGCAAGTGTAAATCTTTGATGCAGACTTTATAAAAATAAAGACAGATGTAAAAATTAACGAAAGAAGAGAGAATACAAATGAAACAGTCAAAAAATGAAATCAACCTGGGAGAGGGCAGTGTTGGAAAGCTTTTGCTGACATTGGCAATACCGTCCGTGATCGCACAGCTTGTCAATCTTCTTTATAATCTTGTAGACCGTATCTATATTGGTCATATCCCGGAAAACGGAGGCGTGGCACTGACCGGTCTGGGTTTATGTTTTCCAATACTGATGCTTATCACAGCATTTTCCGGTCTGATCGGATATGGAGGGGCACCGCGTGTTGCGATTTACATGGGAAAAGAAAAAAATGACGAAGCGGAGGAAATACTTGGAAACTGTACAATGGCGCTGGTTGTGATCGCAGTTATTTTAACGGTGGTATTGGAATTTACAGCCGAGCCGCTTCTGATGTTGTTTGGTGCAAGTGAGAACACGCTGCCGTATGCACTTTCCTATCTGAAGATTTATGGAAAAGGAACATTGTTTGTCATGCTGACAATGGGATTAAATTCCTTTATCAATACACAGGGATTTTCAAAAGTGGGGATGAAAACAGTCCTGATCGGGGCGGTCTGCAATATTATTTTAGATCCGGTTTTCATTTTTGTATTTGGCATGGGCGTGCAGGGGGCTGCACTTGCAACCGTGATATCGCAGGCAATATCAGCGATCTGGGTTATTTGTTTCCTGACAGGAAAACAGACAAAACTGAAAATAAAAACAAAATATTTCAAACCAAAAGCATCGGTGCTTTTGCCGGTATGCGCGCTCGGCGTATCACCTTTTATCATGAATGCGACGGAGAGTGCGATCAATATCGCATTTAATGCATCGTTGTCACGTTACGGCGGTGATGTGGCGGTCGGAGCCATGACGATCTTAAGCAGTATTATGCAGCTTCAGTTTATGCCGGTACAGGGAATTGCACAGGGAGCCCAGCCGATCATGAGTTTTAACTACGGAGCAAAAAAGATGGATCGTGTGAAAAGGGCATACCATCTGCTTTTGATCTGCAGTTTTACATACACTGTGATCTTCTGGCTGGCAGTGGAAATTGCACCGGGTGCTTTTGTACATCTGTTTAACAGCAGTTCGCAGGAACTATTTGAAATGACAAAATGGGCACTGCGCATCTATATGGCAGCAACCGGAGTATTTGGCATTCAGCTTGCAGTACAGCAGGTATTTATGGCACTTGGTCAGGCAAAAATTTCGTTATTTATTGCGTGTCTGCGAAAGATCATCCTGCTGATCCCGTTGATCTATATTTTGCCGCATTTCTTTGCGGACAAGGTGTTTGCTGTCTTTTTAGCAGAGCCGGTTTCGGATTTTATCTCGGTAACTGTTGCAGCAACTTTGTTTTTATTCAATATCAAAAAGATATTGAAAGAGGGCGAAGCGTGAGCGTATAATGGGATAAAAGCAAAACAATTAAAACCGAGTTTAAGCTGGCAGAAAAGCGAGGGCGATAAATGTGCAGAAGAAAAAATGAGTCCGTTTGCAACGAAGAGTGCAAAAGTATTTAACATTCAGAAGATTTCCGGCAAAGGACAGCAGATCACAGTGACACTGAAGTCAAAAGTATATAAGTTTACAGCAAAATAAAATAACGCATAGGAAAAGAGAACTGTGAGAAAATAATCTCATGGTTCTTTTTTTGCTTGACAAGTGAGTGTATCTTACTGTATGATAAAAAACGTAAAGATTGTACACAATTAAATTTAAGACAATGATTTGGAGGTGGAGAGAAAAATGGAGAGAGCAGATATAGCGATCATTGGAACCGGTCCTGGCGGTGTCTCTGCCGCATTGACTGCAAAAGTAAGAAATAAAAACATTTTGCTGATCGGCAAAAAGCAGATGAGCGATAAGGTGAGCAAGGCGCATCAGATCATGAACTATCCGGGACTTCCGGCTGTGACCGGAGCCCAAATGGCAGAAACGTTTGAAAAGCAGCTTGCCATGATGGAGATTGACATTACGGACAGCCGTATTGGTACTGTTTATGCGATGGGTGACTATTTTGCAATTCAGGCAGGCGAGGAAATGCTTGAGGCAGAGAGTGTGATCTTAGCATGCGGAGTTGTCTCCGGAAAAACCCTTCCGGGTGAGGATGAGTTTTTAGGACGTGGCGTCAGCTATTGCGCAACCTGTGATGCCTGCTTTTATAAAGGGAAAAAAGCTGCTGTTATCGGTTACGGAAAGGATGCGGAACATGAGGCAGATTTTCTTGCGGAAGTGGCAGCAGAAGTACTTTATTTTCCGATGTATCAGGATGAACCGGAGGTTTCGGAGCGGGTGACTGTGATCAAAGAACGTCCGAACGAGATTTTCGGGGAAAAGAAAGTAGAAGGACTCCGTACAGAGCAGGGAGAACACTTTGTGGATGGTGTTTTTGTATTGCGTGATGCTGTATCTCCGAAACAGCTCGTGCCGGGACTTGAATTAGACGGAAATCATGTAAAGGTTAATCTGTCCATGGAGACAAATATTCCGGGACTATTCGCCTGTGGTGATATCACTGGCACACCGTATCAGTATATTAAAGCAGCCGGACAGGGCAATGTTGCAGCGTTATCCGCCGTGGCTTATCTGGATGCAAAGAAACGTGCAGCCGGAAAGCAGTAAATCACAGCCCATATAAAAAGGAATGTGGAAAATTTAAACCGCGTTGTATGTCATTACAGCAGATGTATAGATATGTAGATATATATTAGAAATAAACAGTATATTATGCGCAAAGGGCAGCGCAGGAAGGGAAAATATTATGGTAAAGAAAATTACAAATAACGATTTAAATGAAGCAAAAAAAGGAGTAGCAGTTGTCGATTTTTCCGCAGTATGGTGTGGACCATGCCAGATGTTAGCACCGGTGATGGAAGAATTATCCGAGGAGTTTTCCGGCAAGGCAGAATTTTACAACGCAGATTCCGATGAGAACATGGGACTTGCGCAGGAGTACCGCATTGTCAGTATCCCGGCAGTCATTGTATTAAAAGATGGTGTGGAAGTGGCAAGAACGATTGGTTTCCAGCCGAAAGACGCCATGAAAAGTTTTATTGAAGAACATCTGAATTAGAATGGAATGGGGATTATTATGCCGGATAAATATGATGCATTAAAACTGGAAAATCAGTTGTGTTTTCCACTTTATGCCTGCTCGAAAGAAATCGTGCGAAAGTATAAGCCTTTTTTGGACGAGCTGGATTTAACCTATACGCAGTATATTGCGATGATGGTACTCTGGGAGCATAAACAGATCAGTGTGAAGGATATGGGAGCATTATTATATTTAGATTCCGGCACGCTCACACCTGTATTGAAAAAACTTGAACAAAAAGGGTATCTGGTCCGTGCAAGGGACAGTCAGGATGAGCGTGTGTTAAACGTGACGATCACAGAACTTGGCGAAAAGTTAAAAGAGTCTGCAGTTGAGGTACCCAAAAAAATGGGATGCTGCGTGTGCCTTGAGAAAGAGGATGCCGCCGAGTTGTACCGGTTACTGCATAAAGTACTGGGGTTACTTGGAAAAGAGTAAAAATAAATCATATTTCAAACAAAAATTGCCGCTTAGTTTATCAGACCATGGCGGCTATTTTTGTGTTTTATGATCAGTGCCTGCAATAGAAAGTTAAAGTGATTTCTACAGCTAATCCAGTTGCACCATATCAAACCCGTATGGTAAAATTATCCTAATATGATGGTCGGAAAACTGGCTGATTTATACTGACAGAATATTTGCTGGGTGTGTATTCTGTTTACAAAGAGGAGAAAACACTAGGGGAGATTTTTATGGAACAGAGAATGTTGATCGCAGTATTGATCGTGGCACTTGCAGGTCTGTTTGTGTTTGATACGATACGGCTGCGCCGTATGCAGGCACAAAGAGATTTGGCAAAAAAAGAAGTCGCAGATGTAAAAACAGAGTTTTTGTCGCGCATCAGTCACGAGATCAAGACACCGATGAATGTGATCGTTGGTGCAACAGCGTTAGGACTTGAGGAGACAGAGCATCCGGAGCGGATGGAAGAATGTTTAAACCGTATCCGCGGTGCGAGTGAATTCCTGATGGGATTGTTGAATGATTTAGTGGACATGTCTAAGATTGAAAACGGAAAGTTTCATCTTCATCCAAAGCCGTATGCGTTTACAGAATTTTTAAATGAAGTGGAAAATATGATGGAGCCGATGTGTGAGCGCAAATGGATTCGTTTTCACATGCCGCACGAGGAGATCAATATCAATATGATGGTCGATCCGGTGCGGTTTTTCCAGATATTTTTTAATTTACTCTCCAATGCAGTGAAATTTACACCGGAGGGTGGAGAAGTTACATTCCGTATCTGCAATTATGCAACTCATAATGATCATTTCTGTGCAGATTATGTAGTGTCGGATAATGGAATGGGAATGAGCGAAGAGTTTCAGCAGATCCTGTTCCAGCCATTTACGCAGGAGAGCGTGAATCAGGGGGAACGGGGAAACGGAGCCGGATTGGGACTTGCGATCGTGAGAAGCATCGTTGATCTGATGGGCGGAACGATCACGGTAAAAAGCGAGCCGCAGAAAGGTACGGAGATAAAAGTCCATCTTGAGATTGAGATTGCGGAGATACAGCCGGAGATCGAAGTGGCACACCGTTCCGCGGAGGAGATACAGAACATCCTGCGGGGAAAGAGAGTTCTGCTTGTGGAGGATCATCCACTTGATGTTGAGATCAGCAGGCGTATCTTAGAGCATGTGGCGGTAAATGTGATCAGTGCGCAGGATGGAAAAGCGGCATTAGAGCAGTTTAAAGCGGAAGAACCCTATCATTTTGATGCGATACTGATGGATATCCAGATGCCAAACATGAACGGTTTTGTTGCGGCGAGAGCGATAAGGAAGGTTGCAAAGCCGGATGCGCAGATCATTCCGATCATAGCATTGAGTGCAGACGATACGCTGGAAGATGTGAGAAAATGCAAGGAAGCGGGCATGAATGCACATATTGCAAAACCGGTTGAACCGCAAAAATTATATCAGATTTTGTGTGAGTACCTGCTTGCGCCGATTTAAGAGGCAATTTTATAACAGAAAAATCCAATGGGCTTTATAAAGACAATAGATAGTTCACAGAGACAAAAATTTGGAAAATAAGCATGAATAGAAAAGAAAAAAATCCGGCAGGGATGATTCTGCGCGCGGAGCGGATCAGACAGGGAAAGGGACAGAAAGAAGTCTGTTATGGCATCTGTGTGGTTTCGTATTTAAGCAAGATCGAGCGTGGATCAGCGGAGCCGGATATGGCAATTTTAAAGCAGCTTTTTGCAAGACTTGGAATCGATTATGAGACAGATTCTGCATTTCTTACTGAGAGCAGGCAACAGATGGATAAATTTTTTTATAATCTCCAATATGGACTGGAAAATGAAACGGTATGGAAAAAACTTGCCGGAAAATGGGACAGGCTTTTGATGTCACCGTTTGTGATCGATATCAGGCTGGTGGCAGCAGTTTATTACAGTGAGAGCATATGGAAAGAAGTAGATGAAAGTTTTATCGAAAGGTTCATGGAAAAAGAAACGGATGGAAATTCTATCGGAAGTTTCATGAAAAATGAAGTGGATGGAAATGACATACAGAACTTTTTGGATAAGGATATCAGCACATTAGCGCAGTTAGAAGATTGTATGGATGAAAAACAGTATGCCTATTACAGTCTGGTCTGTTCAAGACTCACAAAAGATCCTGCAGAGAAAATGAAGTGGTATCAGAAAGTACAGCATGGACTGCAGAATACGCTTGGCATGCGCTGTCTGATTTCCGGTTATTATGAACAGGCAGAATACGACGTGATTCACCGGATGGAGAACCGTTTTGTGACAGCAGCATTAGAAGAGGGAAATGTATATGCACTGGCGGATTATTATTTTATGAATGGAAGCGCATATGCATGTGTCAATATGGATGAAATGATGACCGTCTATTATGAGCGCACCAGAAGAATGTTGCAGAATACTGGCTGGTGGAAAGAATACGAGCAGGGATTATATTATAATATGGGCGCAACCTATCTGGCAGTCGGAAGATATGAGGAAGCGCTTGCCTGTTTAAACCGTGTCCGGTCAGAAGATTTCCTACACTGTCATAAAAAGGGATGGTTACATTTGCGCCTTGGAAATACAAGGGAGGCAGACCGATATCTTGCAAAAATGAAGCTGTTACTTTCACAGAAAGAAATGAAGGATAAGACGGCAGAGCATCTGATGTATGAAGAACTTTGCATGGAACAAAAGCCTGACTTTACGGCGGATCCGGCATATTTAGATCTGATCGAACGACTGATCACAGCTCTCAAAAAAGAAAAATCGTTTGGATTCCTCTATCAATATAAAGATGTGATCTTAGAAGCCTATATGAGACAGCGGAAATATAAAAAGGCATTGGAGTTTAGTGAACAAATTTCCGCAAAGACCAGAAAAAGTACGTTTTAGCGTGCTTTTTTTGTGCCGATTTTCCCAAATCAATTCGCTTTATCTAGTTTAAAGTGGAATATATAATAACTGTAGCAATCGATATATGATGTCTGGAATCCACTATTTGCTCCGGACATCATAATCTTTACGCTATACTACAAAACATGAAATGAGGAAAAAGCATGTCACACCAGCAAAAAACACTCTGGACAAAAGATTTTACCAGTATCACTATCGCAACCATTTTAACAGCCGTGGGCGGCGAAGCCATGAACCTGCCGATCAGCCTGTTGGTATTTGATGAAACCGGATCTACCTTCCTGTCCGCACTGGTGCTGATCTGCGGCGTCTTGCCGGACATTGTTCTTTCTGTTTTGGCAGCACCTTTGATCGACAAGGGCGGAAAGAAAAAATGGATTGTCGGACTGGATATTGTAACGGCGGTATTGTATGCGGTGATGGGAGTCTATATCAGTGGTCATGCGTTCAACTATCTGCTGTATCTGATATTCGTTCTTGCGGTAGGGACAATCTCAGTGTTTTACCGTCTTGCATATGATGCATGGTATCCTAATCTGATCCCGAACGGGATGGAGCAGAAGGGATACGCGGTCAGCAATACGATATATCCGCTTGTCATCATTGCAATGTCCCCGGCGGCAACCTTTTTATATGAAAAAATATCCATGGCACATATTTTTTATCTGGTTTCTGGTATCACGATGGTATCTGTTGTCATAGAGAGCCGGATTCATGAGGAAAAAGAAGAAGCACAGGATGATTATACATGGAAGCAGTACTGTCAGGATATCAGGGAAGGATTTCATTATCTGAAAAAAGAAAAGGGGATTCGTAACATCTATACTTATATGAGTATCACAAGCGGTGTGTCAGATGGAAATACCGTACTGATCCAAGCGTTTTACCAGACAGTGCCGTGGCTTACGGTCACAATGCTTGGATTTTTAAAAAGTGCGGAAATGATCGGGAGGGGACTTGGCGGCATTTTCCAGTATAAAAAAGAAATACCGGTAAAAAAACGCTATGCGTTTACCAAATTTGTCTATACGGTCTATGGACTGATGGATATTTTACTTTTATATCTGCCATATCCGCTGATGTTGTGTAACCGTTTCCTTTGTGGGGCCCTTGGCATCTCAAGTGCGACCATCCGTGAGACAGCAGTGCAGAGCTATCTGCCCGAAAATATGCGGGCGCGTATCAACGCATTTTTTAATATGGTATTTGCGATCGGAAGTGTGGCATTCCAGATGGCAGCGGGAGCACTGGGGCAGATCATGTCTTATCGGTCAGCCATTCTGATGCTCTCAGTAGCAGAACTTACCGCTATGTTTTTACTGATTTGCATTCCGGCAAAAGAAAACCGCCCCGTATATGAGGCGGTTCGGAAAACGGAGTAGTGAGACACTGCAATTTTCCAGTCAGAGAACTGAAAACCACCTCTTTATACCCGTATAGCATTGCTTATAAATCTATCACTTTTACACCAGTGGTTTTATCTCGGGTGCTGCCTGACAGCGTGCCGTCGATTCTCTTTCAATGAGTCTTGCCCGGATCTGCGTCCGGCAGAACGGGATGTGGTGCACCAGAGAATTTAAAACGACGTAAGCGCATTTTCCAAGTTCATTGCGCTCCTGACGAACCGTGGTAAGCGGCGGCTCTAAGGAGGCAGAGAGCGGAAGATCATCAAAACCAATCACACTGATATCCTCCGGAACGCGGAAACCGCGCAGCTTACACTCGGCAATTACACCGGAAGCAATGAGATCGTTGCCGCAGATGATAGCAGTTGCACCTGCACCGAGAAACGTCGGGACGTGATACTTTGCGCTGTCTGCCACATAATAGCCGTAGGCGGTCAGCTTCTCATCAACAGTCAGTCCGTGAGCTTTCATGCTGTTATAAAATGCTTCCTGGCGCTGCTCGGATACCATGGAGTGCAGGGAACCGTTTAAGAAAGCAATTTTTTTGTGGCCGAGCGTATAAAGATGATCTACGGCTGCGTCGATGCCCTCATAGTTATCGGTGCCGACGTAGCAGACGTTCGGATTTTTTTCGATATAGTTATCAAAGAGAACAGTCGGCATTGTGGTGTGGGAAAGCTGCTGCATCCATTCGTCATGCAGGGCGAATCCGACTAAAAAGGCACCGCAGAAACCGTTCTTTAACATGTATGTATCATATTTTTCTGTAAGCTGAAAAGCAGGTGTGACCGGAATAACGGTGACATCCCAATTATGGCGGAAAGCATTCTGTTTGAAACCGAGTACGATATCGTAGCCAAACTGATCTTCCGTTTCATATTCCATATTTTCGATAAAAACCGCCAGTTTGCGGTTTTCTTTTTTCTTTGATTTTTTTGTTGCGTATCCCATTTCAACTGCAGTGTCAAGCACCATCTGACGTAATTCTTCGCTGATGTCACTCGCGCCATTTAAACCTTTTGATACGGTACTGACGGAAACACCGAGTCTTGTTGCAATATCTTTGATTGTTGCCATGGGTAAGATCCTCTCCTTAGTAAAAACAGTTGATTTTTTTATATTATATAAAGAAAACAAAAAGTTGACAAGCAGACATACTAAAATTTTCGAAACTTTTGAGCGCTTTCGTTGTAAAAATAAACAAAAACGATATAGCAAAAACGGCAAATATGGCAAAAACGCTGTTAAAAGTTGCAAATTCGTTGACAAAAAACGTTTCCAGTAATAAAATTATCACAGATACGAAAAAAAGCGAAAAAATGAGAGGAAGGACCGGGGAAGATCATTGGATGCAAAAAGAATGGCAAGGGGAGCAGGAATCCTCTTAGCGATCACAAGTTTACCATCTTCATACGGAATTGGTACATTAGGAGATGCGGCATTCCAGTTTATAGATCTGCTGGTGGATTTAAAACAGCGTTACTGGCAGGTGCTGCCGATCGGTCCAACCAGTTTTGGAGACAGTCCATATCAGTCATATTCCGCATTTGCCGGGAATCCATATCTGATCGATCTGGATGATCTTGTGCAGGAGAAGCTGCTTAGTGTGGAAGAGATCCGAAGTTTCCATTGGGGAAATGATGAAGCGGATATTGATTATGCGATGATTTATGAGAACCGCTTTAAAGTTTTGAAAATGGCGTTCGCACGATTCGATATCGAAAATGAAGTTTTTGTAACGTTCTGTGAGGAAAATGCCAGATGGCTTTCTGATTATGCACTTTATACTGCATTAAAGAAACATTTTGGTGATGAGGAATGGCAGAAGTGGGACGAACCGCTTCGAAGCCGGGATCCTGAGGCATTAAAAGAGTATGAAACAACGTTACATACAGACATATTGTTCTATGAATTCTGCCAGTTTGAATTTTTTAAACAATGGAAAAAATTAAAAGAATATGCAAATAACAGAGGTATCCAGCTGATTGGTGATCTTCCGTTTTATGTGGCATTAGACAGTGTGGATGTATGGGCAAACCGGGAACTTTTCTTATTGGAAGAGGATGGGACGCCAAAAGGAGTTGCAGGTTCTCCGCCGGATGCATTTTCAGAGAATGGACAAAAGTGGGGAAGTCCAGTATACAACTGGAGCCGGATGGAAGAAGACGGATTTGCCTGGTGGCAGGCGCGCATGTTAGAACATGCAAAGCTGTTTGATGTGATACGGCTTGATCATTTTGCAGCGATCGTAAAGTATTATGTCGTACCGAACAAGGCAGAAGATGGAAGAAGTGGAAAGTGGAGTAGGGGACCTGGAAAGAAACTTACGGATGCAATCGAAAAAGTGATCGGAGATACACACATCATCGTTGAGGATATCGCAGGAAAGAGTCCGATACCGGGTGTGAAGAAGCTGATGGCAAGAACCGGATGGCCGGGCATCAAGATTTTGATGTTCGCATTTGGGGATGATACGGCAAACGAACATCTTCCACATAATTACACCGACTGCAATCTTGTCGTTTATGCGGGAACGCATGACAATGAAACAATTGTTGGTTACTTCAGGGACAAAACAGATTATGAGCTTGCTTATCTGTACGAGTATCTGAATATCAAATATAAAGAAGAAATACCGGATGCGCTGATCCGGGCTGCCTATGCAAGCATTGCAGATGTGGTGATCATACAGATGCAGGATCTGATGAAGCTTGGAAATGAAGCGCGGATGAATGCACCATCCACCGTCGGGAGAAACTGGAGATGGAGGATTGGAACCGATGAACTGAGTGAGGAGCGGAGGGCATGGATCCGGACGCTTGCGTCGGTTTATCACAGATAATTATGTTATAAAGTGCAGATTGCATTTTATATAAAAACAAAGTTCATGAAAACTTTTTGGGAAAAAGAAAAGGAGAGGAAAAAAATGAAAAAGAAAGCAGTGTCATTATTAATGGTAGCAGCTATGATGACAACCATGGTAGCAGGATGCGGAAACAAAGCCGCAAACAATGCTGGAAGCGATGCAGCAGCAGACAACAGCACAACAAGTGATGCAGCAGCAGAGGAGACAGCAGGTACTGAGGCAGCAGCCGTAGAGACAGCAGGTACTGAGGCAGCAGCCGCAGATTCTGAAGATGAGCCATGGTCCGGTACAATTACAGTATGGAGTCCACAGGAAGATCAGGACACAGGCTGGCTTGCAAAAGAGTGTGACGCATTCAACGCAGCTCATCCAAACTGGGATATCACTTTCAATTATGGTGTATGTGCAGAGGGTGATGCAAAAGCAACGGTTACACAGGATGTTGAAAACTCCGCAGATGTATATATGTTAGCAAACGATAACATCCCGGATCTGGTATCTGCAAATGCATTAGCAGAGCTTGGAGGAAGCTATCTTGACTATGTAACTACAACAAACTCTGATTCTATTACAGCATCTGTTACTTACAATGATGCAGTAGTGGCATTCCCGTTTACATCAAATACATGGTTCATGTACTATGATAAGAGTGTATTTTCAGATGATGATATTAAGAGCTTTGATACCATGTTAGAAAAAGGAAAAGTTTCTTTCCCATTATCTAACTCCTGGTATATTCAGGCTTTCTATGTAGCAAACGGATGTACATTATTTGGTGATGGTACTGATGCAGCAGCAGGTGTCGATTTTAGTGGTGACAAGGCAGCAGCAGTTACTGAGTATCTTGTAGACCTTTGCAAGAATCCAAACTTCATTAATGATGCAGACGGAGCAGGTATTGCCGGTTTACGTGATGGCAGCGTTAATGCCATTTTCTCAGGTACATGGGATGCAGAATCTGTAAAAGAAGCTCTTGGCGATAACATGGGTGTTGCAGCTCTTCCTACTGTAAATATCGGAGGAACAGAGGGTCAGATGAAATCCTTCATAGGATCTAAAGCAATCGGCGTTAATCCAAATACAGAGAATATGCAGGTTTCCATGGCTTTAGCGGCTTACCTTGCAGGTGAAGATGCCCAGAAAGATCATTATGATATGAGAAATATCCTTCCTACAAATACAAACATTGCAATCTCAGATGATGAAATTGCTACGGCAGTTACAAAAGTTATGACAGATACATCTATCATGCAGCCATTAGTAAGCGAAATGAGCAACTACTGGTCACCGGCTGAGAACATGGGTAAAGCACTGGTCGCTGGTGAGATCACAGCTGATAACGCAGCAGAGAAAACAGAAGATATGAATACAACAATGAACACAGACATTGCACAGTAAAAAGATTTCTTCTGATAGAAATCCCAGGGTGCCCGGACGGGCATCCTGGATGTTTCTACATTGAGATTTAAAGGAGGCCCATAACGTGAAAAAGGCTGGAATGAAAAAAGGAAAAAATAAAGAATTTTCAACACCGTACACGGTTACAAATGCGGCGGCAAAAGGAAATATAATCACAAAACTTTCCCTGTTAATTATGGGCTTAGGAAATATTGCACATAAACAAATTGGAAAGGGAATCATGTTTCTTGCAGTAGAAGCTGCATATATCTGGTACATGATTCAGTCAGGAATTTATAATTTATCTATGCTGCCATCTCTTGGATGGAGAGAGCAGGAAAAAGTATGGAACGAAAAAAAGAGTATTTATGAATATACAGCAGGTGACCAGTCAGCACTGATTCTGTTGTATGGAGTGGCAACAGTTTATATTACAGCAATGTTTATCATTGTCTGGAGAGAGTCCGTAAAGAGCTCTTATAAATCGGAAGTGCTGGCAAAATCAGGAAAGCACTTAAACAACTTTAAAGAAGACTGCAAGAGTTTGTTAGATCAAAATTTATATAAATTACTGTTGGCAGCGCCGGTTATGGGAATTTTAATTTTTACGATCTTACCACTGATCTATAACATTACCATGGCGTTCACGAACTACAGTAAAGTCAACGATCATCTGGTATTATTTGACTGGGTGGGACTGGCAAATTTCAAGAAGATTTTAAACTTCGGTGACAGCATCGGCAAGCAGTTTTATTCCGTATTGGGATGGACACTGATCTGGGCGATCTTAGCAACTGCATTAAACTATATCCTCGGTATGATCTTAGCGATCATCATCAACCGTAAGGAAACAAAAGGAAAGGCATTCTGGAGATTCTGTTTTGTACTTTCCATCGCAGTACCGCAGTTCGTATCATTGCTGATCATGCGTACCATGTTACAGCCGACCGGTATCGTCAATACGCTGTTAATAAAATATGGTCTGATCGATACCGCATTACCGTTCTTTTCAAATGCAACATGGGCAAGAGTAACGGTTATTGTTATTAACCTCTGGGTAGGTATTCCGTATACGTTACTTCAGGTAACCGGTATTTTACAGAATATTCCGGGTGAACTTTATGAGGCAGCAAAGATCGACGGAGCGAATGCTGTACAGACTTTCTTTAAGATCACATTGCCTTACATGTTATTCGTTATGACACCGTACCTGATCACACAGTTTACGGGAAATATCAATAACTTCAATGTCATCTTCCTTCTGTCAGGTGGAAATCCTACTCCGGTGGATGCCACGGCAGGAAAGACAGACCTTCTTGTTACCTGGCTGTATAAGCTGACGGTTGATAAGAACTATTATAACTTAGGTGCTGTTATCGGTATTATGACATTTATTGTACTTGCGATCGTAGCATTGGTAACATATCGCAATACCGCATCCTATAAAGATGAGGAGGGATTCATGTAATGAACACGACACATACGAGTACAGCAGCAGTGGCTGCGAAAAAAAGTGGTGCATCCAATACGGCGAAAATCCGTAAAACAGTGATAAATGTGATTGTTCACATTTTCCTGGCAATACTGGCATTTATCTGGGTTCTCCCGATTTTCTGGGTAATCCTTACAAGTTTCCGTGGAGAGAAAGGTTCTTATGTAAGTACATTTTTCCCGAAAACCTATACATTTAATAATTACATCAAATTATTTACAGACACCAGTATTTTAAACTTTCCGAAGATGTTTATGAATACCTTTGTGATCGCAATTTTTACCTGCATCATTTCTACCATCTTTGTACTTTCAGTGGCATACAGTATGTCAAGAATGCGATTTAAGATGAGAAAACCGTTTATGAATATTGCGATGATCATTGGTCTGTTTCCATCTTTCATGTCCATGATCGCTGTGTACTATATTTTAAGAGCACTTAATTTAGCAGATGGTGCAATGATCCGTGTAGCACTTATCATCGTGTTCTCCGCCGGTTCCGGTGCAGGATTTTATGTTGCGAAGGGATTTTTTGATACAATCTCAAAATCGCTGGATGAGGCAGCGATTATCGATGGAGCGACAAGATGGAATGTATTTACAAAGATTACTGTACCGCTCAGTAAGCCGATCATCGTATATACGATTTTAACATCCTTTATGGGACCGTGGGTTGACTTTATTTTCGGTAAAGTTATCTGCCGTGCAGATGCACAGTATTACACCGTATCCATCGGTCTTTGGAAGATGCTTGAGAAAGAGTATATCGATAGCTGGTATACCTGTTTCGCAGCAGGAGCAGTTGTCGTATCGATCCCGATCGCAATTCTGTTCTTAATGACACAGAAGTTCTATGTGGAAGGTATGAGCGGAGCTGTCAAGGGCTGATCCACAGGATACAAATTGAATATGAGGGCACATTTTGGTGTGTCATTGGGCAGATGGGGAGTCTGCCGGGAGAGCAGGGACGGTTTCGTTTCTGCTCTTTTTGCAATCAGAAGAAGTTAATGAATTGCCTGGTAAATTGTGGTTTGTGGGCGACATGAGTTTCCTCGTGTAGGGTGGTTACGGGGGTTTACGATTGGCAAATTGCATCAAGCCGGGAGTGTTTTGTTCCGTTGTCCGAAAATAAGAAAGTCTAAGCATGCCTGATTCAGGTTGGGGCGGAGTGACGTGTGCGTCCTAAATGTGCCGTCCGGGCACATTAGGACTTGTGCTGCCGTCCATGGCAGCACAACACTGTGTTACGGACAGGCATCCTAAGAGTTTCTAATTTTCTTCCAAAGTCACAAAACGAGTCTCGGCTTGATGCGATTTGCCAGCCTCAAGGTTGTGAACCACCCTTCGCGGGAGAACTCATTTTACAACTTTGGGAGACGTAAATTTTTAGTGTTTTATGTGTGAATCTGATTAAAAAAATATTTTCAAATAACTATATTCAATAGTTTATTATTTTTTTGATTACACTGGCAAAAACCTCGATATATAACACTATGCTCATATTTATTGCCATACACATTTGAAAAAATTATTCTGTGTTATTTTGTCTGGCATTTTACGAAATAATTCATGTAATACAATGTAGCAGATAGAAAATCTGGGAAGCCATTAGGATGAATATTAATGATACAGCACATTAGCATTTTAAGCATATTTCCATTTGTGCGAATATCGAAAATTCGCACCTACGCCCCCAGTTTTGAGATGAACCGCCCGCCCCAATGGTGTTCATAACCTGGAGGCTGGCATCTTGCGCAAAGCCGAAGCTAATTTTGTGACTTTGGGAGAAAATTAGAAAAACTTGGTCTGCCTGTAGTTACACAGTGATGTTCTGCCACGGATGGCAGAACAAGGCTTCACGAGCCAAGGATGGCTCGTTGAACGCCGGTCACGTCACTCCGCCATAACCTAAATCAGGCAGACCTAGCTTTTCTTATTTTCGGACAACGAAACCAAAATTAACTCCGGCTTTGCGCAAGATGCCACTCACAGACCTGCGAAATGCCATTTGGGCGGGCGACTTATTTCATAAACAAACCATCATTTATCTTACAACTCATCCTAATTAGAAAAAATCATAAATTTTTAAAAAATTTGAAAATTTAAAAAAATTTGCATTTTTCACTTGACAGCAAGGTTTTTATCCTTTAAAATAGATTTTGCTGTGAGACGCCCAGTTAGCTCAGTTGGTAGAGCAGAGGACTGAAAATCCTCGTGTCTCTGGTTCGATTCCGGAACTGGGCATTAGAGCAGAAACAACCGTTTCTGCTCAGCAGTATTCAATTTCATATATCTCATGCGGGTGTAGTTCAATGGTAGAACACCAGCCTTCCAAGCTGGATACGTGGGTTCGATTCCCATCACCCGCTTTTGTTATGTAAAAAACGAGTTTCATTCGAAACTCGTTTTTTGCATCTTTGATAAAGCCAAAGATTACACCTGTTTTTACATGAATAAAAAAGAAGGACATTGCACTCAACACAACATCCCTCTCAATCATCTTATTCTGTTATTTCTTTTTTACCACAACCGTTTTCACATACGAATTCCGTCCGTAGACCTTCGTACCATCATCATATACCGTGTATGGACAAACCTTTACGTAATATCGTTTTCCCTTTTTCAGCCCTTTTATTGTCCTGGTTGTGCCTGCTGAATACACTGTTTTGACACCTTTTTTGAATTTATAATCTGTAGAATATTGTATCCTGTAACCAATGGCATTTTTTGCGGATGCACACTTCACGGTCATCTGACCTTTTTTGGTACTTTTTAAGATTTTAGTGTGCCTTTGGAGAGTTTGATCTGTTTTTCTGCCTGAATTATAAACTTAAAATCAAATGACTGTATTCCTCTGCCACCATTATCATCTATTTTAAGTAATATGTCCCCACTGAAAGTTCTCTACTCAGTTTCGCCTGACTCCAACCTCCTCTGTATCTTGTCCATACGTTCCGGTTACATACCCAGTATATTCCGTCCCCATCTCATAATACACTGCCAAATCTGCCATCGCAGCCTGTACCGTACTACTTCTGAATCCCAGAATTACAATTACACATAAAAACATCAACAGTAAATTTTTTTAATTTTTTTGCTCATAGATAATTTTCTCCTTTGTCATTTATAACCCTTCCACTTCTTCTTTACCGCACCGGTATAATCACTGATTCCCATATCTAACGTATTATAATTAGCAACAAGTGTATCAATCCTTTTTTTCATTGTAGTCAAAAAGGCGTAACCTTCTCTGTCAGTCCGGAACTGCTTGCTTCCTTCCTCTCCGGCGGCATATTTCAGACAATTCTGACTTTTGTACATCACCCGCAGCAGTTTTCTGATGATCAAATCGTCACTGATGTTTCAAAAATCCTTGGATGCTTAGAGACAATGACCAGCTGATCACGTCTGCAATATTTTAGAAAAACTTCACGAATTGGTACTTTTTTCATTTTTTCATGTGTGTTATTCTAGTGAAATGAGGTCAATATGTACCAATGCCTCATCATGTGATGTGAAATCACGATAAGACTGTTAGAAATGAGGATTACCATGGAAAAAAAGACAGATTTTAAGGCACTCTCAAGCAAAGCAAAAGTCCAGTACATCTGGGACTATTACAGACTGCACATTTTATCAGTGATTGTGATCGGTGGTATCGTGATCGGTCTTACATATCATTTTGTTTCTTACCGCAAACCGATCTTAAGTGTAATTATGATCAATGTACAGACAACCAGCGAAAATGCCGATGCTGCTTTTGACGAATTTTCAGATACTGCCGGCTATGATAAAAAACAGCAGCCCATCGACGTTTCTACAAACCTGCAGTTTCCGGAAAGTTCAGATGCAGCTTCCGCTTCCAGTTATGAAGATTATATGGTGCTCTCCACAATGGTCGGAGCCGGTGGACAGGATCTGTTTTTTGGAACAGGGGATACCTTTTTAGATTATGCAAACGAAGGTGCCTGCCTAGACCTGCGCACCTATATTTCCGATGATGTATTAGAAAAGTATAAAGATCATCTGATCTATTCCACAGATGATGGTGAATCCGAATCTTACCCATGCGCGATCGAGCTTACTGACAACGCATGGATCAAAAAATACGGTATTTATGACGGAACATGCTATTTTGGCGTGTTCAGCCGTTCCGAGCAGAAAGATTACTATACACGGTTTGCGGATTTCCTGCTGAACTACTAATATGAGTTACCAAACAAATGATGATTTGTTTATGAAATAAATCGCCCGCCCAAATGGCGTTTCGCAGGTCTGTGAGTGGCATCTTGCGCAAAGCCGGAGTTAATTTGGGTTCCGTTGTCCGAAAATAAGAAAAGCTAGGTCTGCCTGATTTAGGTTATGGCGGAGTGACGTGACCGGCGTTCAACGAGCCATCCTTGGCTCGTGAAGCCTTGTTCTGCCATCCGTGGCAGAACATCACTGTGTAACTACAGGCAGACCAAGTTTTTCTAATTTTCTCCCAAAGTCACAAAATTAGCTTCGGCTTTGCGCAAGATGCCAG
>ERZ791765.1044-NODE-1044-length-20721-cov-18.850285_pt1 | contig 20721 bp, 19 predicted proteins | sample MGYA00509949_ERZ791765 | MGnify/ENA primary metagenome ERZ791765 (study PRJEB30046, sample SAMN00791980) | human gut metagenome | study: EMG produced TPA metagenomics assembly of the A metagenome-wide association study of gut microbiota in type 2...
CAGATTCATTAATATTTGTCCGAAAAAGTGTCTTAATTTATGAGACCATTATACTGGGAGCATTGGGAACGGTGTTCTTGTTCAAGGTAATGTACACCTCGTCGCAGCGGTTCTGCAGCTCCTTGCCGGAAATCTCCATACCGCGCAGGTCCACCAGCATCAAATGGTTGTCGGTGCCTCCGGTGAGGAATCTTAAAGCCCTGCTTCTGAAGGGTGTCCGCCAGGGCCTTGGCGTTCTTTACAACCTGGCGCTGGTAAGCTTTAAACTCCGGTTTTAATGCCTCTCCCAGGCAAACTGCCTTAGCCGCGATCACATGCTCCAAAGGCCCGCCCTGGGTTCCGGGGAAAATGGTCCTGTTGAAGTTGAACTTCTCAGCTGCCTGCGGCAGAAGCGACAGCAAAGAAACCACCGCAGTTGAAACAGAGGCTGCGGGGGAAGCCACAAAAGCGGCTGAGGAGGAAACCACCGAGGCTGCCGCAGATGAGTCCGGCGAGGAGTCTGAGGGCGAATCCAGCGAGGCAGCTGAAGATCAGTCCGGCAAAGCGGCTGAGGGTGGATCGGAAGAAGCCGCCAAGGACGCTGAGGATGCCGGTTCCACCGAAGCGGCCGATGAAGCCGTAGCCAAGGCCGAGAGCGAGGAAGCCGCTGAGGAGGAAGCTGAGGCTAAGTAATCAGCGGGGCTGACCGGGACCGGGTGGATTTGCCAGCGATTGATAAAGCCGGCAGTCACCGGGACGCGGATATGAAACAGTGATAAAACAGTGATGAAAAACTGCCAAACCAGGGCGTTAAAGCTGCAGCGGGCTTTTGCATTGGTTTGGCGGTCTTTTTTTATTATAGTTCTAGCGGTTAAAGGGCGGCTTCTCAAAGAAACGGATGCACACCGGAGAGCCGCACTCGTACTGGCCAGTCTGCTTTAGCTGGCCCTGGGAGCCGATCTCCATTACCGCAATCCGGTCGCTGTCCTGGTTCCCCACCAGCAGATACCTTCCATCAGGGTCAACGGAAAAATTACGCGGCGTTTTGCCTCCGCAGGGATAGATACCAGAAAATTCCATATTTCCTTCCTGGTCCAGCTTAAAGCAGGCCAAGCTGTCATGCCCCCGGTTTGAAGCGTAGAGCCATTTCCCGTCAGGGGTAATGTGCAGGTCTGCGCAGATATTTTCCCCCTGAAAGTCCTCCGGCAGCGTGCTGACCATTTCACGCTGTACCATCCTCCCATTCTTATATGCGTAATGGCGCACCTGGGAGCCAATTTCATGAATCAGGTAGAAATTCTTTCCATTCTGGTCAAACTCTCCGAATCTGGGGCCGCTTCCCTTCAAAACATCCAGGTCTGCCTTCATTTCCCGTTCAACCTGATCTGCGCTCCAGGAATAGGCCAAAACCTGATCCACTCCCAAATCTGGCACATACATTCTCCGGCAATCCGGCGCGAATATAGCGCTGTGCGCATGGGGGCCCTTCTGCCTTACCGGATGCACACTGCTTCCCTGATGCTGATACAACTGCCCCTCTCCCACAATATTCCCGTCCTGGTCAAGACGGAAAATCGTAACGGCCCCGCTAGCAAAATTGGACACGGCCAAAAAGCTTCCGTCCGGCGCTATTGCCACATGGCATGGGTCTGTGCCCTTTGTGGGAAATTCCTTCTCGATCTCCATGCGGCCCTCTTCATCATAGGACAGCTGGGTGAGGCCTCCGCCAAATACCCCCTGATATTCCTTCATCTCATTGACGGCATATAGTTTCCTCTTAGCCTCGTTCAGACAGAGAAAGGATGGATTCCGAACCTGGATTCTGCTGCTCTCTCTGATGTTGCCATCGTCAAACTCACAGATGGAGATTCCTTTTCCCTTTCCGTGAAACACTTCCCCTGTTCCAAACAAAATATCTTCCGTATAGGTTCCCAAGGCAAAATACCGTTTCACCTGTTCTCTCCTCCTGCTTCTGTCTGGTCCAGACGGCTGGTGGCCTTCACCGCTTCAATAATAAACTGGTCGCGTTTTGCCATATCTGTTTCAATGCTTCGTTTGCTCCAGTCATAAAAACCTTTGCCGGTTTTTACCCCCAGGTTTCCATCCTCCACCAGCTTTTTCAGGTAATCATTAGCGCAGCCGTCCCTATTTATGTCCGGAAGCACCGTTTCCTGTACGGAAAGTCCCAAATCCAGGCCGATGGCGTCCAGATGTTTTAAAGGTCCCCACTCTGGGAAACGCATAGCCATGCCGCAACTGATCGCTGTATCTACGTCCTCTGCCGTAGCCAGGCCGGAAGCCACAATAGCAATGGATTCCCGGATAATAGCCTGAAATACCCGGTTCGCCAGCTGTCCCGGAAGATCACGGCGCACCAGCACCGGAGATTTTTTCCATGCTTTCAGCTCATCTCTTACTTTGACCGCCAGCTGCTCATCCGTTTTATCCCCCATCACCACTTCCACCAGGGGAACCAGATGGGCCGGAAGCCAGAAGTGGGTGGTAACGGTACGTTCCGGGTGCTGACAAAGACTGCTGATATCAGTAATCCTAAGTCCGCTGGTATTGCTGCAAATTGGCACGTCTGTCGGAAGAATCCGGTCCAGCTTTTCAAAAAGCTGCTGTTTTGCCTGAAGATTTTCTACAATGGCCTCGATCACCATTCTGGCGCTCTCTGCGGCCTGCTCTGTATCTGTGCTGGTTTCCAGAAGGGTTTCCGCTCTGCGGGCCTCTTCCGCTGTATTTAATCCCTGCTCCTGTCTTAGACGGATGCAGCTCACAGCCCGCTCTTTTCCAGCCAGAACCCTAGACTCTTCCACGTCTACCAAAATGGTTTTATTCCCGGCAAGGGCGCTCATGGCTCCGATTCCGCTTCCCATCATGCCGCTTCCGATTATTACTACATGTTCTCTCATTTTCCAGTCCTCACTCCTCCATCTTTAATACTACCCGGCCCTTGGCCGCTCCGGTTCTCAGCATCTGAAGGCCCTCGTTAATCGCCTCAAAGGGAATGGTCTGGTACACAAAGGGAGCGATTTTTCTGGACTCCACCAGCCGGATCACCTCTTTTAAATCCTGGCGGGTCATTCCCCTCAATCCCACGATCTCTTTTTCAAATTTCATCACATCCTGGTAATCCGCGATAAAATATGGATACTGATAGCCGCAGACAATCACTCTTCCTCCAGGCGCCGTCACCTTCAGGGCCTGGTTAATGGAGTCTTTTATACCGATATTGTCGATTACCGCATCGCACATCTCCCCACCCGTCAGGCGACCAATTTCCTGCTCCAGGTCCTGACAGGAGGTGTCGATCACCCCATCCGCCCCCATTTCTAACACCATATCCAGCTTTGCTTTCTGACGGCTTGTAGCATAGACCTCCGCGCCAAAAATTTTAGCCAGCTGGATAGCATTCATTCCCAGACCCCCGGTCCCCAGAATCAGCAGTCTGGAACCAGGCCCGACCTGAGCCCGGTTTTTAATCGCATTGTACATGCAGCCCACGGCATCCGGAAGTCCGGTTACCTGGTCAAATGGAATCCAGTCCGCTACAGGGAACGCATTTTCTTCTGGTATTACACAGTATTCCTGATGGGAACCGTCCCGCTCAAAACCAATCCGCTTCAAGGAGCGGCAAAGATTGGTTCGTCCGCTCAGACAGTAGCGGCAGCTCCCGCAAACCAGGTCAATGGCCGCCGTGATATGGTCCCCTATTTTTACCCTGGTCACCCCTGGGCCCACCGCCGCAATCTCCCCAGCCATCTCATGGCCCGGCGTGTAGGGGAGCCGGACCGTTCCAATCAGCCCGTCCTGAATATGCAGGTCGGAAACGCAAAGTCCGCTGGCCTTTACCTTTACCAGAACCTCCCCCGGCCCTGGCTCTGGAACCGCTTTTTCTTCTATTGTCAAAGGCTTTCCAAATTCGCGCAGCACCGCTGCCTTCATTTTCTTTGCAGCCATATCACAGCACCGCCTTTCCTTTTGTCACGGATTAATTACAACCTTGATTGAACCTTCTTTTTTGTGTTCAAAAATGTCTACTGCTTTCTCATATTCCTCCAGCGGGAAGGTATGGGTAATCAGCTTTTCGCCCTGGATCGCCCCGGTAGCAAAGAAATGCAGGACCTGATCGGAAACGTTAGGATTGGCCTTTGAGCCTACCAGCTTAATCTCATTAAAATTCACTATATTGGCAGGAATCGGCACTGTGTCGTTGTGGTATGTAGCAATAATGGCGACTGCACCGGTCTTTTTCACCATCTGGCAGGCCTTCAGGGGAGAATCCGACGCGCCGGAACACTCCATCACTTCGTCAGCTCCAACGCCCCCAGTCAGTTCCAGAATCCGCTTAACCGGGTCTTCTTTCTCAAAATCAATGCAGATATCCGCTCCCAGCTCTCTGGCCTTTTCCAGTTTTGCCCCCCGGCCAATCATGATCACCCGTCCGGAGCCCAGAGCCTTGCACTCCATCATAGCGCACAGCCCAATAGCCCCCGGTCCAAAAACAACGCTGGTTCCGCCCGGCGTAACCCCAGCCAATTTTACGCCGTGGAACGCCACTCCCGCGCAGTCGCACATGGAAGCCACATCATAGCTGACTCCATCTGGAATCCGGTGAAGCGCGCTGCTCTTATATACATTGTACTCTGCATTTGCGCCCTGCCAGTAGAATCCGTAATGCCTGTGTCCCATGTCCAGACCACCGTCTTTTCCGTCCTTCCCGTAATTCAGACACACGGTATAATGTCCCCGCTTGCAGTTGTCGCATTTTCCGCAACCCACATGGGCCTCGCCGGCCACCCGGTCCCCGGGCTTGAAATCTTTTACGCCCTGTCCCACTTTTACAACCTGTCCGGCCCATTCGTGTCCCATAATAAAGGGATAGTAGGGGGGCCAGTTGGCAAATTTATATCCGCCGTGAATCATTTTGGGGTCGGAACCGCAAATGGCAACGGATTTAATCCGGCATAAAACCTCCCCAGGTCCTGGTTCCGGCACCGGAACCTCCGCAAGCTTTAACTGGTCATAGGCCACAAGCGTCATCGCTTTCATTGTGGCTGGTATCTTAAACTCTTCCATCTCTGTTCTCCCCTATATTGTTTTTTACTACTGCCGTCTGTTTATGCCGCTTTCCGCATAGTTTTGCGGTTGTCCAGCACTACGGCTACAATAATAATCATACCTTTCACTACATACTGCAGATCAGGGCTCACTCCTACATAAATCAACCCGTAAGAGATGATCTGGAAAATAATTACGCCCACCACTACTCCCGGCAGGGTTCCAATTCCGCCTTTCATGGAAATACCGCCTACTACGCAGGCAGCAATGGCGTCCATAGCATAATCCGTACCCATGGTGCTGTTAGCAGAACCCGTCCGCCCCGCTTCCAGCACGCCTCCAAAGGCATACAGTATACCGGCAATCACGTAAACAATAATCATAGTTCTCTTTACGTTCACGCCGCAGACCTTAGCAGCTTCCCGGTTGCCGCCGATTGCAAACATATTTTTTCCAAGAGTAGTTCTGTTCCATATAATCCACATAATCGCCACCACCGCAATGGCATAGAACATCAGGTAGCTCAGGCTCAGGCCGCCGATCCGGATGGTTCCCTGGCAGAATTTTGAGAAAAACTTATCAAAGCCTGATACAGGGTTAGAATTGCAGACTCCGTTAAAGTACTGGAGGCACAGGCCGTAGGATACCAACTGAATGCCAAGGGAAGCGATAAATGGAGCTACGCCCCAATGAGCCACCACGAATCCGTGGAGTCCAGAAATTACAGCCAGTATGACCATAACCAGCAGCAATGGCACGATCAGCGGAAGCGCCGGAACCGTGTCCAAGCTGAAAATTCTCTGAGAATAGTCCGCAGCCTGAAGCAGAGAGGCCGCAATAACCGCGGCTAATCCCACTTCACGCCCCAGCGCCAGATCCGTTCCGCCCAGAACAATAATCCCCGCCACGCCGCAGGCATAGATGATTTTCGTTGCAGACTGGGTCAAAATCGTAGTTACATTAGACAGCCGCACAAAGGACGGCTCCATTGCGATAATGACCAACAGCAGTATGCCGATAATAAAATAAAGTGCATAATCGTATAAAATATCCGTCAAAGTTCTCTTTTTCATTTGATTTCATTCTCCCGGTCTAAACAAACTTAGTGGCATCCCGCATAATATTTTCCTGAGTAGCCCGCTCCGGATCCTTCTTTAGATCATACTCTCCAGTCAGATAACCGCTGCTAAGTACCAGAATCCGGTCGCAGATCCCCAGAAGCTCCGGCATCTCCGACGAGCATACGATAACTCCCTTTCCCTCTTTTGCCAGTTCAAAAATCAGCTGATAAATCTCGTACTTGGCACCAACGTCAATTCCTCTTGTGGGATCATCCATCAGAAAAATATCTGGATTGTGCAAAAGCCAACGTCCAATGATTACCTTCTGCTGATTTCCGCCTGACAGATAGCGGATTTTTGTCTTTGTATCCGGGGTTTTCGTGTGCATGGCATCAATCATACGCTTGGTATCTACGTCAATTTTCTTCATTTGAAGCCATCCAAAACGGTTTGTATAGCTTTTGATCTGCGAGATCACAGTGTTAAAGGAGATGCTTAAATCAGGGAATATACCGTTAAAACGCCGTTCCTCCGTACACAGGGCAAACCCATTGCGTATGGCTTCCCCGGTACTACGGCTGCGAACCTCTTTGCCTCTTAATTTAATTTCTCCTGCGGCACTTTTGCGCAGACCGAATAAGACTTCCAAAAGTTCTGTCCTTCCTGCGCCTAAAAGGCCTGCGATTCCCAAAACTTCTCCTTCCTTTAAATGGAACGAAATGTCATGGATATGCTGCTTTTCATCATTCAGCCCCTGTACCGTAAGAATTTCTTTCCCAATGTGTCCCGTCTTTTCCGGGAAACGGTTGGTCAGCTCCCGCCCTACCATCCTCTTGATTACAATATCAATGTTAATGTCGCTGGCCCGGTCCGTACTGATCAGCTGTCCATCCCGCATAACTGTAATGTCGTCGGCAATCCGGAAGATTTCCTCCATCTTATGGGAAATGTAGATGATTCCCTTTCCCTGCTCCTTCAGTCCCTTAATAATCCCCATTAAGATTTCCACCTCCTTCTCGTTCAGAGAGGAGGTGGGCTCATCCAGGGTGATTATATCGCAGTTGTAGGAGATCGCTTTAGCTATGTCAACCAGCTGTCTTTTCGAAACCGTCAGGTTTGACAGCTTCTCAGCCGGGTCAGGAACTGCCTCCTCTTCCAGACTGCTGAGAACAGTTTTCGTGTCCTCGTACATTTTTTTCGTATCAATCAGGCCATGCTTTAGAGGGAGACGTCCCAGCCAGACATTTTCCATTACATTCCGGTCGCGGACCTGCTCCAATTCCTGATGCACCATGGAAATCCCATGCAGCAGCGCATCATGAGGGGTCTGGAAATCCACCTCTTCACCTTTCAAAAAGATTTTTCCGCCGTCTTTATGGTAAATGCCAAAAAGACATTTCATTAAGGTGGATTTTCCAGCTCCGTTTTCCCCCATAAGGGCATGGACCGTACCAGGGCGGACACAGAAATCCACATTATTCAATGCTTTTACCCCTGCAAACTCTTTGCAGATTCCGCGCATTTCCAGCAAATATTCTGTTTTTTGTCCACTTTGCGTACTATTCATGTTTGTCACCCATGCCTTTTTCTACATACAGTTACCGTAATCCTCTTTGGCAACATCTAAATCCTCAATACGGATCGGGATATTTACCACACGCACATCTTTGCCAAACTCTCCCCACTGATAATCGGTTCCTTCCAAAGGCTCCTTGTCTGCACAGATATTCAGGGCCATGTCAATGATGATCTGAGCTTCCGTGTAAGGAGAGGTCAGAACGGTACCGGACATCGTTTCTTCTTCAATCATGTCCCATACATCCGGGATTCCGTTGATTCCATATACGCGGGGGCCTTTTCCATCGTCAAATGCACCCGCAGTTTTCAGGGACTCCACCGCGCCCATTGCCATGGTATCGTTGTTGCAGAGAACTGCCTCGATCTGATCGCCGAAACGTACGTTCCAGGTATCCATTACATTTCTGCCCTGCTCGGAAGTCCAGTTTCCATCCTGGATATCCAGCTGCCCATTAGGCATCGTGCCGTCTTCATTCCACTGGTCCATCAAATCGTGAATTGCATTGGTACGGTAAATAGCGTTCTGCTGGGCCACATTTCCCTGAAGAATCACATACTGCAGTACGCCGTCCCCATTTGTATCAATGGCTTCCTGGTTGTTCTTCCAGTCCTCATACATCATTTCAGCCTGAACAGCCCCCGGCTCGGACCAGTCCAGTCCCACATAATAGGCATCCTCGTATTCGTCCAGAACACCGCCGATCAGGTCCGGAGCGCGGTCTGCATAGATAACCGGAACTCCATTCTGCTCGCACAAGGAATTGATGGTCGCACCTGCGCCGGAATCCACCGGATTAACCACAACCAGGTCATATTGCCCGGTAGCCAGAGCCGCCGTGATTCCGTCTGTCTGTGTGGCCTGATCGCTTCTTCCATCAAAGGATTCCACCGTTACATTATGTTCTGCTCCATAGTTTTCTAATCCAAGACGGATATATGTGGTAAATGTATTGGAGTTTTCGTACATAAAAAATGCAATCTTAAGTCCCTCTCCCTCTGTCGCCTCGCTGTCCCCTTCCTCAGCTGCTTCCGTGGTATCTGCATTTTCCGCTGCTGCGGTATCCTGTCCCGCTGTTGTTGTGTTCGAAGTATTCGAAGAACTACATGCTACCAGATTCAGTGCCATTGCTGTGATCAGGATTGCGGCCGCTTTTTTCTTCATAGTCTTATCTCCTCCACCTAATTATTTTTCGTTTCCCTTTTTACATATTTCTCTACACGTTTAATAACTAATGTCAAATGACGCTCCATAAAAAATGCCGCTTCTTCCGGTTTGCCTTCTATAATGCATCGAAGTACCATTTCATGGTAGAACGTGCTGTCTACATCTTCCCCCTGCGCCACCAGAAAATTCTGCATCTCAGTAAGAATCATCATGCGGATAATCTCCATCATCTTCTTGAACATCATATTATGAGAAGCCTTTGCAACTGCCGTATGGAAATCCGTATTAGACTGGGCGAAACGTTCCATCTCATCCAAATTCTCTTTACAGTGTTCCAGCAGTTCGCTAAGTTCCGCAATGTCCTCGTCAGTGGCATTAGCTGCAGCCAGTCTGGCCGCCTCCACCTCGATGCCCTTCCGAAACTGCATCACTTCCAGCAGGTTCACATTATGGGTCAGCAGGGCCGGTACAAAGAAATTCAGGTAGACATCGCTGTCCACTTCTTTGACATAGGTTCCTCCACCCTGACGCGACACCGTAAAGCCCAGAGCGTCAAGCTTATTTAACGCTGCCCGCAGCGTGTTTCTGCTGACTCCCATCTGATCGCACAATACCATCTCAGACGGCAGACGGTCACCAGGCTTTAGCTCTCTTCTGATGATCATTTTCAATAATTGATTGTAAACTTGTTCTACCAATGTAGCTGCCATAAGTTCCTCCCAGATCTGGTTTGTTTAAGTTGTAGTACTAATTATTTTTTACTCGAGTTGTTCTACAAATGTAACTTTAGCAGTTTTTACTCTATTTGTCAAGTATCAAGGGGATTATTTTATTTATTTTTATGTATTTTAATCGGATTTTACCATTTATTTTTGTTTATTTATTCAATATAGTTGACATCGGAACGGTTTTTTATTATAATATAAACCGTAAAGTTATAGTACAAATCTAGCCTTTTTCGTTTGAAAAGTGCAAAGTTGTAGTACATTTATACCATTAATTTCTATCAACACTCAAAAAAGGAGGAACCATAATGATCAAGCACATTGTATTTTGGAAAATTTTAAAAGAGGGAACTGATGAAGACCGTCAGAAGGCAATCAGCCAGTTTCGTCAGAAAACAGAATACCTTAAAACCATTATTCCAGAAATCCAGGAAGCCACTGTCGGCTATAACTTGAATGAGGGTGATGTATACCATGTATGCATCGATTCCGTTTTCCGCTCCATGGAAGAATTGGATGCATATATCAATCACCCGGAACATTTAAAGGTAAGAGAATTTATGAACAGTATTTCCTTTGATAAGACCACTTTTGATTATGAATTTTAAGTAAAAGCCTGTGTTTCAGGAGTAGCAGACCTCAACGTCCTCTCCCTGAGCACAGGCTTTTGTTGACGTTTTTTGCGAACGCCGCAGTTTTTATCTCACCCCTTAAACCTCCAATTCCTCACCACAATCTGCACCGTCCGCTTCCCGTTATACTCGTTGATAGAAGGATAATAGATCACGTCCATTCATTTTTTATCCCCCATTTCCTCCAAAAACAAGTCCCCATCGGTAAAGACCACCCCGTCCAGAGCCGTCCCTCTCTCGTTGACCAGCATAAGCTTCACCACATTACGGTTTTTCCCCATGACGCGGGCGCTGCGGATAAACAAGTCCTTCAGGGCAAACTGAGGCTTCTCGTTCCCCTGTCCGAAGGGCTCCAGCCGCTCTAGCTCGCCGATCAGTTCCTCGCCCACATTTTCAAAAGGCTGGGCAATGTCAATCCAGACCTTGGGAATAAAATCCTCCTCTGTCAGTCTGGCGTTTTCATTGAGCCGCCGCCTAAACTCCTCCACATGCTCCAGAGGAAGGGAAAATCCCGCCGCCATGGGATGGCCGCCGAACTTTGAAAGCAGGTCCTGCACCTCCACCAGCCCGTGAAACATGTGGTAGGCCTCAATGGAACGGCCGGAGCCCTTAGCCCCCTCCTCCGAGTGGGTCAGCACAAAGACGGGCTTGTTGTACCGCTCCCTGATGCTTCCCGCCACAATGCCCGCCAGGGATTCGTGGCAGTCCGGCAAAAAGATCACCAGCACCTTGTCGTTCATGTAAAGCTGCTCCACCTGAGCCGCTGCCTCGTCTACTCCCTGCTGGGTCATATCCTTCCGCTGATCGTTCAGAGCCTTTAACTCCGCCGCCAGCTCCCATGCCTCCTTCTGGTCCTTTGCCAAAAGCAGCGCCAGGGCCAGCTTGGCCGTCTGCAGCCGTCCGCCGGCATTTAAACAGGGACCAGTGACAAAGCCAATGTGGTAGACGGATATTTTTCCCGGAGCAAGCTGATTGGCCTGAATCAGCGCCTTAAGCCCCAGATTTTTCGTATTCCCCAGCCGCCTTAAGCCCAAAAACAGGATACAGGTAGAACAAACGCCGTCAATATCGTAATCCCCCACAATCCGGATGGGGGCCCCCTGGGAAATTTTCTCCTCCAAAATCCCCACCGCTTTATCCATATCCGGTAGCAGCCTGGGAGCATAAAGCTGGTCAACGCCGCCGTTTAGGTAGCGGTCGATAGCCTCATCTCCCACCACATCTCTGTTTCGGATGAGCCTTGCCAAAACGGGGCTTATATGAAATTTATGGGGCTGTGAAAAAATAGAGTAGACGGACTCTATTTTTTCACAGCCCCTTTGTTCAGACGGAAAAACTTTTGTAAACAGTGTTTTTTCAGGTGTCCAGCATTATGACTTCAGAGTCGAAATATTGTTCCTGGAAATGTATCTCTTTTTTAATGTCGTCCATGGAAAAGGTCTGGGTTTCTGGCGCAACCACCCATTTCTCTTCCTTATCATCATATCGGTGTACAACGGCGATTCCCCCTCCGGTAAACTGATACCTACAAGGAAATCTTTTAACGGATTCGGAATTACCAATAAAAGCAAATTGCACATTCAGCAGCATTTTGTTAATATGGTTTTAATGATGGTTAAAGATAATGGTTTAATTGGTCATAGAAAGTGAATATAAAGGGGAATGCTGACATATGAAGAAAACAATATCGGTCATAACATTAATTCCAAGGTCCAGCCGGTTTTATGCGGAGCAGGTCCAGGCCCTGTTTAGACAGTGGGCGCAGGTCCATTCTTACAGTACAGGGGACAGGTCGGTGGAGGGGATTGTGGAATCAGATCTGTATCTCCTGTCCACGGATGCTTTTGAGGATGCGCAGGAGGCCAGGCGGTATGTTCCCTCGGACGGGCAGGTGGTGGAAATCCAGCTCACGTATCCCAAGCAGGTAATACAGGACCTGAAGCGGATTCCAAGGGGGACCAGGGTCCTGTTTGTGAACGCCACCCGGCAGATGGCCAGGGAGGCCATCACACAGCTGGAGCAGCTGGGGGTGAACCAGATTGGGTTCGAGCCATATGGCCCTGACTCTCCTGTCCCGGAAGGCCTGGACATTGCCGTGACACCGGATGAGGCTGGTTTTGTGCCTCCGGGCATGAAGAAGGTCATCAACATCGGGCACAGGCCGTGTACGCCCGGCACCATGATAGAGGCAGCCATCCGCCTGGGGCTGGAAGGACTGCTGGAAGAGAAACAGTTCCAGAATTATATGAAGACCATGGCGTCCGGTAACTACAGTTTTGATGAAATGTTTGCCAGGTCCAGGAAGATGGAGAGCCGTTTTGATATCCTTCTTGAGATACTGGATGAGGGAATGGTGGGGATCAATGAAAAAGGGGAGGTATATGCGTGCAACCAAAAGGCCAAGGAGATAACAGGGGTTAACCGCAGCCTGATCATGGGCAGGATGGGAAGGGAGGTATTTCCCTATATTCCTTTTGATAAATGCATGAAGTCCAGGGCGCCTCTGGAACCAAGGCTGATCCACATCGGCTCCGTGAATATCAACATGTCCCTGGTTCCTGTGCTGCGGCACGGGGAATGCATCGGGGCATTTGCCACCCTGCAGCCCTTTAATGAACTGGAGAAACGCCAGAATGAACTGCGCAGCCAGCTGCTCCACAAGGGATACAGGGCCAAGTACCGGTTTGACGATGTAATTGGGACATCCCAGTCAATTGAAAAAACAAAACAGATACTGAAGAAAATGGCGGTAACCGAATCCCCGGTACTGCTGATTGGGGAGACAGGGACCGGCAAGGAGCTGTTTGCCCATGCGGTCCATCTGGCATCCGGGCGCTGCGGCGGCCCCTTTGTGGCAATCAATGTGGCCGCCATGCCGGAAAACCTGCTGGAAAGCGAACTTTTTGGATATGAGGAAGGTGCGTTTACCGGCGCGCGCAAGGGCGGCAGGCCGGGATTGTTTGAATTTGCCCACAAAGGAACCCTGTTCCTGGATGAAGTGGAGGGAATGAGCCAGGCCATGCAGGTGAAGCTGCTCCGCGTCCTTCAGGAAAGGGAAATCATGCGTGTGGGCGGGAACCAGATCATCAACGTGGATGTGCGCATCGTGGCCGCGACCAATGAATCACTGGAGGAAAAGGTGGAGGACGGCAGCTTCCGCCGGGATTTATATTACAGGCTGAATGCCCTGCCAGCCCTCATTCCGCCCCTGCGGGAACGGGGAAATGATATCCTCCTGCTGATTGAAACCTTCCGGCAAAGGTGCAAAGGCCGTTTCATCCTGTCAGATGAAGTGCGGGACCTGCTGCTTCATTATAGCTGGCCCGGTAATATAAGGGAACTTCAGAATGTGGTGGAATATCTGAGCTTTACGGGCCAGGACGAGATTGGGGTGGAGGACCTGCCGCCCACGTTCATAAAGATTAAGGATACAGATACGCGCCACGGCGCAGGAGGGCTGGTGAAGGGACGGCTGACTGAGAATGGAAATAAATGGAATATGAATGCGGCTGGCGCCGGAAATCCGGCCAGTGGGATTCCGGCTGGCGGAATACCGGTCGGTGGAGCCCAAGCCAGCGGAATACCGGCCGGCAGAGCCCAAGCTGGCGGAATACCGGCCGGCAATACCATGGACGATCAATACCCGAACGGGGAATATCTAAACGGCCAATATCCGGATGGGCAATACCCAAACGGCCAATACCCGGACGGCTTCTGGTTTGTGCTGGAACAGCTTTACCTTGCATCGGAACAGGATGAACTGATTGGACGTGAGCGCATCCTGAAAACGGCAAAATCCAACTATATCCCCTTATCCCAAAAGGAAATACGGGACATACTGAATTACATGGCATGCAATGGGATAGCCAAGGTAAGCAGGGGACGGGGAGGCAGCAGGATTACATTAACTGGTCGAAATAAGTGGGAGGAATACAAAGAAATGACCAATTAAAATAGTTAAACCATTTATCGGCAGGCAGTGGAACGGAAATAAAGGAAAAATCCCACCGTAAAAGTTGGCATGAATTTTGCTTATATAAAATGATATAAATTTACTGCGATATAGCAGGGATTGGAAGGGTAAACATGAAATACAATTTTGATGAAATCGTTGACCGCAGCCGCAACAGGTCTGCCAAGTATGACGAAGCAGGTAAGAAGTTCGGATCCCAAGATGTAATCCCGCTTTGGATTGCTGACATGGACTTTAAGACAGCCCAGCCCGTGATTGACGCCTTAAAGGCCAGGGCGGAGGAAGGCATCTGGGGTTATACGTCCCGTCCGGATTCTTACTATGAGGCTGTGTGCGGATGGCAGAAGCGCCGCAACGGATGGGACATTGACAAGAGCATGATCAGTTTTAACCTGGGAGTGGTTCCCTCGCTGTCCTCCATGGTCTATGTGTTCACGGAGCCGGGGGACAAGGTGCTGATCCAGACCCCTGTGTACTCTGAATTCTATGATGTGACCGAGAGCTGGGGCCGTGAAGTGGTTGAGAGCCCGCTGAAGGAACAGGACGGACGCTGGGCCATTGATTTTGAGGATTTTGAGGAAAAGGCAAAGGAAGCAAAGATATTCTTTCTGTGCAGCCCCCACAACCCCCTGGGTATTGTGTGGACAAGGGAAGAACTTGAGAGGATGTGCAATATCTGCATTGCCAACAACGTGCTGATTGTTTCGGATGAGATTCATTCAGACCTGGTTTTTCACGGGAAAAAGCATATTCCCACCGCCACCTTATCGCCTGAGATAGCAACCCATGTAATCAGCTGTATTTCCGGCACTAAGACCTTTAATCTGGCAGGGCTTCAGGCATCGGCCACCATTTTCCCTAATCAGAAGTTAAAGGCACGGTTCGATAAGTTCTGGTTTAATCTGGATATACACCGCAACAATGCATTCAGCACCATTGCCATGGAAGTGGCGTTCAATGAAGGGGAAGAGTGGCTGGAGCAGCTGTTGGGATATATTGGGAGGAATTTTGAATTTATTAAGGATTACTGCGCGGCCAATATCCCCCAGGTTAAGCCAAATGTGCCGGATGCAACCTATCTGGTATGGCTGGACTGCCGCGGCCTTGGCATGGGCAATGAAGAGTTAAGGAGTTTCATGATTCACAAAGCCGGTCTTGGACTGAATGAGGGGTGGTCCTTTGGCCGCAGTTTATCAGGCTTCATGCGTCTCAACGCAGCCTGCCCGCGTCCTGTGCTTGAAAAAGCCATGGAACAGCTGAAACATGCAGTAGACGAAAGAAATGCATAAAAACAATGCATAAACCAATGGAGGTATAGTTATGACAAAAGAAAAGGCTAAAAAAGGATTCATCGTCCGGGCATTGGACACAGTGGAACGTGTGGGAAACGGTCTGCCTAATCCAGCCACCATCTTCCTGATACTGACAGGTATCGTGATTGTGCTGTCAGCTATCTGCGCCGCTCTCGGCGTATCCGTAACATATGATTTCCTGGACAGCGCCAGCGGCGAGATTTCACAGAAGACAGTACAGGCAGTAAACCTTCTGGCTCCTGACAGCATCCGCCACATGGTAACCACCGTGGTGTCCAACTTCACCGGATTCTTTGCGCTGGGTACCGTGTTCACCATCATGATTGGTGTGGGTGTTGCTGACGGCACCGGGTTTATGTCCGCATTGCTGCGCAAGGTGGTTGCTTCCACGCCAAAGGCGTTTGTGACCGCAGTGGTTGTATTCCTGGGCATCATGTCCAATATTGCTTCCTCTACCGGTTATGTTGTGCTGGTTCCCTTAGGGGCCATCCTGTTCATGGCTTTTGGACGCCACCCCATTGCAGGCCTTGCGGCTGCATTTGCAGGCGTGTCCGGGGGCTGGAGCGCCAACCTGTTAATCGGCACCAATGACCCCATGTTTGCAGGCATGTCCACTCAGGCCGCACAGATGATTGACCCGGGATACACGGTCCTTCCTGTCTGCAACTGGTATTTCATGATAGCTTCCACATTCCTGATCACCATTATCGGAACCATTGTTACGGATAAGCTGATTGAACCGCGCCTTGCGCCTTATGTGCCGGATGCATCTGAGGTTGTGCAGGATATTGCTGAGAACGAGAAGCGCGGCATGCGCTGGGCAGGGATTACCGCCCTGGCATATGTGATTTTCATGGCAGTGCTGGTAGTTCCCTCCAACGGGCTTTTAAGGAATCCTGAAACCCACGCATTCCTTACATCCCCATTCATGAGCGGAATCATTTTCTTCATGATGCTCCTGTTCCTGCTCCCCGGCCTTGCTTATGGTATCGGCGCCGGGACGGTTAAGAATGACAAGGACGTAGTTGCGCTGATGAACAAGACCATTGCCGGGCTTGCAAGCTTCATGGTACTGATTTTCTTTGCAGCACAGTTTACCGCATGCTTTAACTATTCAAACCTGGGAACCATTATTTCCGTATCTGGCGCCAACTTCCTGCAGTCAGTTGGGTTTGTAGGGCTTCCGCTGATTATCTGCTTTATTGTACTGACAGCATTCATCAATATTTTCATTGCGGTCGACTCTGCAAAATGGGCTATCATGGCTCCGATTTTCGTTCCCATGTTCATGCGTCTGGGCCTGTCCCCGGAGCTGACACAGGTTGCTTACCGTATCGGCGATTCCAGTACCAACATCATTGCGCCGCTGATGCCTTTCTTCGTACTGACCGTTGCATTCTTCCAGAAGTATGATAAGAAGGCCGGAATCGGAAGCGTCATCTCCACCATGCTGCCTTATTCCCTGGCATTTCTGATTGGCTGGATCATCATGTTCGCCGTATGGTATCTGCTGGGCCTGCCCTTAGGACCGGGCTCACCCATGTTCTATTAATTAAATTATATGAAATGATGCGCCGCCCATCATGCGGCAATGCCATATACACGGAATGCTTCCGGAGGCCGTCAGCCGGTCCACGGAAGCATTCCACATATAATAAACAGCCATACAGGCGGTTTAAGTTAAAGAGAGGGATATGCGTTATGAAACCAAAGGAAGGTAGAATGAAAGAACTGCTTCGGGAAAGGGGGCTTGACGGGGCAATCGTGTCCTCGCCGGAGAATTTCCATTATGTCACGGGCTTTGGGGGACACCAGCACACAGTCTCAAGGCAGCCGGGTTTTACGCTGGCGGTCATGCGCTCTGACGATAAGGCGCCCACCCATATAACAACCATGGATTTTGAGGCTGCCACGTTCCGCATTAAGTCCGCGGGCCTGGGCTTTGTGGTAGACCCTTACGACACCTGGGTGGGGTTAAAGACATGGCCGGAGATCTCCCAGGGAGCAGCGCTTCCCGATAAGGCCAGGATGGAAAGCTCCGCCGATAAACTGGAGCAGTTTGTAAAGGCATGTGACCTGGCGGATAAACGGATTGGCGTTGAGATGGACTATCTCACGGTTCCGTATTATAATATGATTCGTGAGAAGTTCCCCGAGGCACGGCTGGTGGATATCTCGGATCTGTTCGTGTATGCCAGGAGCATCAAGACAGAAGAGGAAATAAAGATGTTCCGGGAACTCTGCCGCATTGCCGACCACGGCTTTACCCAGGTCAGCAGGATGGCGGGGATCGGGGTATCGGAGAAGGAGATGTCCGACTGCTTCAGGGAGGATGTCATCCGGTCCGGATTCTGTGTGCCAAGCGTCTGGTCCATGTTTTCCACAGGTCCATCCGGCGCCCGCCTGACCCTTCCGGAAGACGGGATTGTGAAGGACGGGGATGTGGTCAAGTTTGACGCAGGGGTCAATGCGGAATTTGATTTTTATACCACGGACACCTCCAGGGCATGGATTATCGGCAACGGGGACCCGGCCCTGATGAAATTAAAGGATAGGCTGTATGAGGGTCAGCGCAGGATGATTGCGGCTGCCAGGCCAGGCCTTCCTATGAATGAGCTGTATCATGCGGCCTATGACTATGTGAAGGAAATGTTCCCCTGCTACAGAAGGGGACATCAGGGCCATTCCATCAGTATGGGTCCGGCAACGGCTGAGGCCCCCTATATCAATGCCGCGGAGACAAGGCCCCTTGAGGCTGGCATGGTGCTGGCAATGGAGGTACCCTGCTATATTGACGGTGTTAACGGATTTAATATCGAGGATATGGTACTGATTACAGAAAACGGATGCGAGGTACTGACACCCTGCACCCCACATTATTTATAAGGGAGATGGACCATTGATGAAGGTTGTGATTGTAGGAGGCGTGGCAGGCGGCGCAGGAACGGCTGCCAGGCTTCGCAGGAACGATGAGACGGCGGAAATCATCATGCTGGAAAGAGGGTCATATATTTCCTATGCCAACTGCGGTCTGCCCTATTATATCGGCGGCATGATTACGGACAAGGATGCCCTGCAGCTTCAGACTCCGGAGCGTTTCCATGCACGTTTTAACGTGGATGTGCGTGTGGACAGCCAGGTGGTATCCGTGGACACGGAGAAAAAGTGCGTGGTTGTAAGGCATGGGGAAGAAACCTATGAGGAAAGCTATGACAAACTTGTACTTTCGCCGGGAGCAGGACCTGTCCAGCCGGGCATTCCCGGGATAGGGGAGAATCATGTATTTACCCTGAGGAACATACCGAATACCTATGCAATATATGATTTTGTAAAGGAACATAAACCTGTATCTTGCGCTGTCATCGGAGCCGGATTCATTGGCCTTGAGATGGCTGAGAACCTGGCTGAACAGGGCATCAGGGTGTCGGTGGTGGAAGGGGCCGCCCATGTGATGCCCCCCATTGACATGGACATGGCCCATGCAGTACATAACTATATACGGGCACAAGGGATTGGCCTTTATCTGGGACATACCTGTACGGCCATGGATAAGGACGGGATTATCTTAGATAATGGTGTCAGGGTGCTGGCGGACATGGTGATCATGAGCATCGGCGTGCGCCCGGATACAGGATTCTTAAAGGACAGCGCCATTGAACTGGGAGCCAGGGGGGAAATCCTTGTAAACCAGTACATGGAGACCTCGGCCGAAGATGTATACGCCCTTGGGGACGCGGTGTCCGTAAAACATGTGGTCAGCGGACAGAAGGTACTGATTCCCCTGGCATCCCCGGCCAATAAGCAGGGACGCATCGTGGGCGACAACCTCTGCGGCAGAAAGACTGCTTATAAGGGAAGCCAGGGCACTTCGGTGATGAAGTTTTTTGATATGACCGTTGCGGTGACCGGGGAAAAGGAAGAATCCCTGATTACCCAGGGAAGGCCTTACCGTAAGGTAATCACCACATCCGCGTCCCAGGCAGGTTACTATCCCGGCGGGGACATGATGACCATCAAGACCATATTTGACCCGGTGACAGCCGTTATCCTAGGCGCACAGATTGTTGGCGGAAAGGGCGTGGACAAGCGGATTGACGACCTGGCCAATGCAGTCCGTTTTAAGCTGAGCGGATATGACTTACAGGAAATGGAACTGGCCTATGCGCCTCCGTTTTCCTCGGCTAAGGACCCGGTTAACATGGCAGGGTATGTAATCGGCAATGTGACGGAAGGCCTTATGAAGCCCTTTTACCTGGAAGACCTGGACGGCATTCCTGAGGATGCGGTACGGCTGGATGTGCGCACCGTGGAGGAATATGCCGGGGGGACCATCCCGGGCTTTATCAATATCCCTCTGGACAGCTTAAGGGAGCGCATGGATGAACTGGATCTGACCAGGGACATATATATCACCTGCCAGATTGGGCTCAGGGGTTATCTTGCCCAGAGAATCCTTGACCAGGCCGGTGCCAGGACCTGGAACTTAAGCGGCGGGTACCGGTTCTATGAGATGATGGCAAAGGATGAACAGTCCATGGCAGCGGCCATGACCATGTGTACGGAATGCGGTATGGAAGTAAATGCAAAATAAGGTGTGGATTCGCAGGGGATTTTGGATAAATTGAAGATTGACGCAGAATGTTGGTTGGAGTAGGCTTTTATAGAAAACATTCTGCGTTGATTTTTTTGTGATTGAAAGGGTATTAAGCGGCATATTCCAGGCGTGCCATGGCATATATCGGGCAAATCATTGGACATAAGGCACGGTGGGAAGAGGACGGTAAGAGGTACATGGAGAAGAGGATTCCTGTCATTGCTCTACAGAGGCGTGGCAGAGGATGTGATGAGGAATGCCAGGACTTATCTGGTAATATCAGCCGTATCCTATCCGTTCCTGTCTGTCTATTATTCCTGCGCGGCCCTTGCATCCCTGATATCGCGGATGGCCGCCTGCTTTATCCTGCGGCTGCGGCTGGGAGGCATCCTGGTGCTGATCCATAACGGATGCGCCATCCTTATCTGGCCGGCCTTCTTCTGCCTGGCCGATGTGCTGAGGGCTGCCAATGATGTAAAATTCCCCATGTGCGTGTCCAGTGGAGCCATGGTTGTGTTCCGCATCGGCTTCAGTTTCCTGCTGGCAGCCGGACTGGGCATGGGCGCGGTGGGCGTGTGGTGGTGGTGTTAGTATATAAGTGTGGACAGGAAAAGTTGAACGACCTATACTATGAAAT
>ERZ791765.1045-NODE-1045-length-20651-cov-41.940862_pt1 | contig 20651 bp, 18 predicted proteins | sample MGYA00509949_ERZ791765 | MGnify/ENA primary metagenome ERZ791765 (study PRJEB30046, sample SAMN00791980) | human gut metagenome | study: EMG produced TPA metagenomics assembly of the A metagenome-wide association study of gut microbiota in type 2...
CCGCGCGGCATCGTGCACATGATTTCGGAAATCACCGGCGGCGTGCTGATCAGCGGCGTGATGGCCTGGTATCTGATGCTCGCCATCGCCAAAACCGGCGTGCTCGACCGTCTCGCCTCCGGCCGCGCGCTCATCGAGCGTCGCGCCTGACTGGGGGATTACTCCGCATGGAGGGCTTACCGTCCTCCATGGCCTGATGCCTGTGCCCGAGACATGCGACCTTGGTAATAGCGGGTCTCCTTGAGCTCCCCGTCGATAACGTGCTGGAAGTGCGCTTCGTGGCGTTGCACGGCGGGGGAGCCAAGGTCGGAGGCATTCCGGTAAGCGGCCTGATGGTACTTGAGCCAGTGACTGATCTCACGGCCATCGGTGGGCTCGCCGGAAACCTGTGCCGCATCATATGGGGTATGGCCTGCGATGGATACGCTTCCCGGTGTGCAGAAGCCATCTGCACCAACAGTGCTTGGCGTAGGAGCCGGTGCAGGCGTGACATGACCGCTCACCGTCAGCCAATGGGCCTTGGCCGGATTGGCGGTACCATCCAACGCGGCTACCAGTTCGTCATCGATTTCCACGCTGGTTACCCAAGTTCGTTCCGGAATCGGATGGTTCGCTATCGGCGAGCCTGCGGTCACCACATGTTGGATGTTGTACTGATCCGCCCAATCCGAGGCGATGGCCGCCGCGGCGATTCCTCCTTGCGAATGACCGATAAGGGCCACCGGTTCATCCGATTTGATGCCGGCCTGCCGCATTGCTTCGGCGACCATCCGCGCGCTGTCCGCCTTCCTGCGGTGCAAGGCGTATGCGCTCATCAGCTCTATGTTCTGTTCCCAACCAAACGGGGAATCGTCTTGCCCGTCGGTTCCGGGAATCGTAACGAGCCAGGCATTCGTCCCATCGGAGCGTTTGTATCGTTGAATCGCGATGGTGCCGTATTCCAAACCGCTGTCGAGCGATATTTTTCCGAGCCGTTCCTCCGCCAGTCGCCTCAGGTTCTCCATTGATTCGGCCACCGAGCTGCTTGCCTGAACGACTTCGGCGTCGGTGTGCACCTCCTGCACAGTGAGCTGGTTCCCTTGGAAGAGATCTTTGAGCGGCCCTGAGAATACTGCGATGATGCCGGCGCCTTTATTGACCTCATTGGTGCTTAATATGCCCTGTCCCGGCCTCACGAAGCCGAGCATCGCACCAAAACCGCTTAATACTCCCTCCTGGAACGGATAGGTGGCCGTAGACATCCACACAGGGTTCGGTTTGCCATCAATGGCCCATCCGGCCAGAAAACCACCGGCGGCTACGGCTCCCAAGCCGAGCAGTGTGTATTGAGGGTACCGCTGGGTGGCGGCCTGCAACGTTTCGCTGAACACCCGTCTAACAACCAGCTCGGCATCGGAATACAGCGAATGCGCGCGAATCAGCAGCTGTGCGGTGCTGGCAAGATCTTGACTGAACTGCCGGCACATCGCCGCATGTTCAGTGCACCGTGCTCCCACAGACGCATATGGCAGCGAGGTGTGAGCGTAGGCTATCGAAGAGTTCCCTGGTGATAGTGCGGGGCACATTGGCGCGCTGGAACGGTGTGCCTGTAATTGCAAGGCTCCCGCATCCCACGAAGCAGCACACGCTTCGAGTGCGGCGGCTTCGCTCTCCAGTGATTTGGCGATAGCCGCGTATTCCTTGCGTGTGGCTGGCGCGTAGCCGGCTCCACCGTAAATGCTGGCTTCCACCTGCCAGTAATGGTTTCCGTTCGTCATGCCGACCCCCAAACCAATCGGTGGGTAGCCTCCATGTCGTCAGCCAACAGTGCGGCTTTGGACCGAAATTCGTCCAGGCGGGAGCGGAATTCCTCAGACGCCGGTCCGGCCCACGTGATGTCTTTCGAGCAGACGATAGCGGCCGCAGTGCGATCTATCGTTGCGATGGTGGAGGCTCGTTGCGTCGCAACGAGGTCACGGCTGCGTTGCACTGCCGCATGGCAGGGGCAGACTCCGTAATTGAACGGTGCCGCCGAATTGCCGGCGACACCTGCTGGTGTTGGATTGATACCGGGTATGTTCATATATCCAGCTAAAAGGATTGGAGACGCCCATGTCCAGCCGAAACGACTTATGTGGTTCCAGCTTGCCGAAGGCAGTCAGTTATCCACAATCGCCATGAACGATATGGATGGCGCACCCATCACCCATTACCACGGTTTGGAAGCGCCGCTGCCCGCGTTCTGTTCCGCTTTCTGATTGGAAGTATCGGTATTCGCCTGCGTGTCGGTGGACTGCTGGTTGGCCTTCATCAGCTCCTCCACCTGCTTTTTCTGCTCATCGGTCAGATTCCCGCTCTTGGTGGCGTTGCCGTTCGATGTGCTTGAGCTTTGTGCATCGGCGCTGTTCCGGGCATCCGTACCGTTGCGCTGTGCCTCGACCTGTTGCAAGGTGATCTTCGTCAGCTGTGCGGAGGCTGCGGCATTGGCATCGATGGCATCTTTGATCTGCGGCAGCAGCACCGCGCGCATGCTGTTGGCCTCGGCGAATTGGGCATCGGTCTGCTGTTGCTGGGCGTTGAGCGTATCCATGTCGGTGGACTCGTCCTGAGCGGCCTTGATATTGGCCTTCAGCGATGCGGTGGCCCGGTTGAACGTAACGGTGGCAGACAGGTTAGCCCCGGCCACGCCGGCGATCAGTGCCAGCACCGCAGCGGCGATGGCCAATGCGATGCGCGCGCCAAAGGGGAGCCGGGCGTTTCGAGAAGTCTTGCCTGTGCTCATAGCAGTCTCCTTGATGTGGCTATCCACGCGCCGAATTCCCACGCCAACAGCACTGCCAGTGCGATTGCCAGCGGCCAGACCACTGCAGTGGTGCGAGTGCGTTTTTTGGTGGTGACAGTGGTTCGCCATTGCTTTGAGGCCTTGGCGGACACCTGATCAGCCAAGGCCGATGAAGCATTCACGGGCACGTAGGTGCCGCTGATCTCGTCGGCGATGTCCTTGAGGTTCTGCTCGTCCATTTTGGAGATGCCGGCTTCACCGGTATCCGGATCGGTGACCCACTGGTCGGCGGCATTCGCGTCGGTGGCGCTCACGCCATCAGCGATGACCGGAATCTTCCCGCCTTCCGTCGAGCCCACGCCGACGGTGAATCCGTCATTGAGATATTGGCGCAGCGAGGAGAAGGTGCGGCGGGTGACGTTGGAGGTCTGCTCTCCATCAGTGATGAGATACAGCACGATTGCATCGTCCGGGTGGGCTTCACGGATTGATTTGGCGGTGAGCAGCAACTGGTCGATAGGCGCATCAAGGCTGGATCCGGCGGAGACGGAGGTGGCCTCGACAGCCAGAGTGTCCGCCCAATTGTTGATGGCCGGAGTATCTGGCGTAAGCGGTACGTCCAAGGTGCCCGAGGCACCGAATCGCAGGGCAGCGAAACTGGCGTTCGGATAGGCTGACGTGATGTCGTGCACAGCCTTTCGCGCGGCGTCGATACGCGTAATGGCTTCGGTGGAGCCGTATGTGGCATCTTCCACCGCCATCGAGCCGGTGGTATCGACGGCCACAATCACATCAGTGGCATTGATGGCTCGGGATGTGGTCGGTGTCACCACGCTGGGGGTCAGCAGCATTATTGCCGCAATCACGAGCATCAATGTGCGGCGAATGGTGGCGCCAATGGTCTCGTCGCTGGAGGCTTTGCGACGGCGGCGAACGAAAAGCACGATTTCGACCACGGCCAGCACCAATGCGATGGCTGCCAAAGCGCCGCCAACAGGCCATCCCAAGGCGGGGGAGAAGGTGAATCCGTTCATCGTCTCAGCCTCCAGGTGCATGCAATCCAGATAATAAGAATCACGGCCAGCGCCAGCACCCACAGTCCGGGGGCGTCCGTCATGGATGCCTTCGACTGGTTGTCGGACTCGGTGTCTCTGCGCGACTGAATATCACGTACCAATTCATTGACGGACGCGCCATCCGATTGGGTGAGGAACACACCGCCATGAGCTTCGATAGCGGATTTCATGTCGGCGGTGGTCTGATCGGACTCGCTGGTTTTCGGGCCGGAGTACAGGCCATCGACGGTAATCATGGTCTGCTCGGTCAGGTCCAGTGCCTCGGTGAGGGAATACGTTTCCTGCCCGGAGACGATATTGTCGGTGGCCAGCACGATGGAAGCCGCGCGTTGGCGCTTGGCGTTCGTTTCATTGGCGGCACCATAGGCGAAGCCGGGCAACATGGCCGCGCAGGAGACCACGCCATCGCCGATAAGCGAGGTGGCGTCCTTACGGTTCTGCGTGCCTTCCAGCCAGTCCGCGATTTTCTGATATTGGGCGTCTGACATCTTGTCGATGTCGTCCTGTGTCTGCACGCCCTTGAGCGCCTTGCTGGCTGCGGTCAGCTGCTCGGTGACCAGTTCGTAGTCGTCAGTAAGGGGGAACACCGTACGTGACGTGGAATTGAAGATGCTCATGCCGATGCGCTCACCCTCAAAATGCTTCACCAATTCCAGATAGGTGTCGATGACTTCGCGGTCGTAGGGCAGTGTGGAACCGGAGACATCCAGGCACAGCACGATGTCGCGGCTGGAGGCGCGTTCATCGCTGGAATCGACTTGGGAGGGGCGTGCCACCAACGCGATGGCCAGCACCAGCGCGATCACCAAGAGAGCGACTGCCAGTCGTCCCAATGCCCGCCATTGGCGGAACAGACGTGACGCATGCTCGGTGTTGAGATCATCGTCCAGCGAAAATACTGCCTCGTCCGCGGGCTTGACTCGACGGGAGAATGCGACGAACAACAGGATGATCGCTGCGGCGATCAGAACACCGGCAAGAGCGGCCCAAGGCCATTGCCATGACAACATTATGATCGCCACCTTTCCACCAGATTCGAGACCCAGCCGGCAGCTTCCTTCACGGTAACGCTCTTGGCCAGCGTGTTCAACGAAGGATCGGCAAATTCAGGTGGGTACAGGGCCTCGATGGTGTGACGCAACGTATCCAGACCTTGACGATTCGCCGGTGTGCGCGGCAGACGCATCAAATCGGCGAGTGTGCTGGCCTCCAGTCGTTTGCCGCTGGAAGCACCTGCGAAATCACGGGCGATAAGAGCCAGCTCCACAAACGCGTCTTCACGATTGAGCGTTCCGGATTCATAACGGCTCAGTACGTCGTTGATGCGGGCATGCCATGTGGCCTTTGGTCCCGCCTCATTATGTGCGCCCCTTGGCTGCGTGGCTTTTGCGGAGTTTCGCCTTGGGCGGGACATCACTATGACCGTAATCACCAATACCACGGCCAATACCAGGCACACCGCCACGAGGGCGGTTAATGGTCCCGCCAAAGTCAAAGCGTCAACCGTCTGCAGATCGCTGGGGTCAACGGCGAGAATAACGGTATTGCTCATCGGTTACCTGCCAACATCAGGTCGGGGGCGGAACCAAGCTGGTTGCGCGTGGTCCTTGCCAGTGCGCGGGAGACCAATGTGACAAAGCGATCGAACATGGCCTCGCTGGAAGTGGCACGAATCATGTGAGAGCCAGCACGGGTCAGTTCCTGCTCCAACGCTGCGGCCATGTATTCACGATGAGTGGAAACCTCATTGGCGCTTTTCCGGGACCGCAGGAATGCCGGTACACGGCGGCCGGTCGTGCCATCCAGAGGAGCACGATGACCGTGAGATACCGGCAAAAACGGGTTTAAGGTGGCCACATCGATTAGCACCACCGGATGCGTTCGGGCAATGCGACGGAATTGTATGATGTGTCGTTCGGCCATCGCATGCTCGTCGGTGGCCAACACGATGAGGGCTTCGTGGTCTTTGATGCGGCGTGCATATTCCAGCAATGCATCGATATTGCGCCCATGGTTCCAGTTGCGGCGCAATGCGGTATCCAACGTGCGTTCAAACTGCGCGAATCCGCCATTGAATGGAATGCGCGTGATGCTTGACTCGTCGCCGAACACCAGAGAGATGTCATCGGCGCGTCGCATCGACAGCGCGGCGAACATGCGCAACGCATTGGCGGCCACCTCGTATGCCTGTTCTCCGGAAGGGCATATGCCGGTCATCTCACGGCCCACATCCATGAGCAGCCAGACACGGGAGGTAGACAGACGTTCGCGCTGCACCACCATAGGGCGACCCTGACGAGCACTGGTCTTCCAGTCGATTAGACGAGACTCGTCGCCCGGCTCATAGGCGCGCATATCCATCACGTCACCCCCGCCGCCACGGCGGCCGGATGCGTGTTCGCCCTCCAATACACCCAATGCCTTCTTTACGGTAGGCAGACTCATCTGGGTGCCAAGGGCCTCTATCTTCTTACGGACGGAAGCGGAACTCACGGAACGGGAACCGTTTCGACGATCTTGTCTACGATCTGATCGCTGACCACACCATCAGCCAATGCCTCGAAGGTGAGCATGATACGGTGGCGCAGCACTTCGTGGGCAAAGGCCTTGATGTCTTCCGGCACCACGTAGTCGCGGCCGCAGAGCAATGCCTTGGCCTGACCGATGCGAATCAAAGCGATGGTGGCACGCGGGGAGGCACCCAGACGAACCAGGGACGACAATCCCTTGATCGGCCTGGAACCGGCCCCTCGTGAGGTGGCGGCGATATCGACTGCATAACGCATGATGGCGTCGGAGACATGCACGCGGCGTGCGGCCGTACGCAGGAAGTCCACGTCGGCAACGGTGATGCGCTCGCCGGTGATGCTGTCCGGTCCGATCATGTCGGAACCGCGGCGGGTGAGCATGGCCAGCATGCGCGCTTCCTGATTCGCAGTGGGATAGGTCATGACGGCCTTCATCATAAAGCGGTCCATCTGGGCTTCGGGCAGGTTGAACGTGCCTTCTTCCTCGATGGGGTTCTCGGTGGCGATGACCATGAACGGCTTGGGCAGGGCTATGCGCTGGCCGCCAATAGTGGTCGTGCCTTCCGCCATCGCCTCAAGCATGGCGGATTGGGTCTTGGCGTTGGAGCGGTTGATTTCGTCCAACAGCACAAAATTGGCGTGAATGGGGCCGATCTGTGTGGTGAATTTCTGCGAGGCAAAATCGAATACCTGAGTGCCCACCAGATCGGAAGGCATAAGATCCGGCGTGCACTGTACGCGCTTGAACGAGCCGGATACGCATGTGGCAAGCGTCTGTGCAGCGGTGGTCTTAGCCAGGCCGGGCACGGATTCGATAAGAATATGGCCGCCCGCCACCAGCGTCACGATCAACGACTCACGAAGATTGTCTTGTCCGACCAGCGTTTGGGCAAAGCGTGCGCGGATGCTGTCTGCCAAGGCGCGTGCGCGCTTGGCATCATCGGCGCCGAGCGGCGCCGCCGCACTGGGCGTAGGAACGGCTGCTGGACGCGCGGCGGCCGGCTTCGGAGGCATGTTCGGTTGCGTAGGGAACAAAGTCATGCCCACCACTCTAACGACTCACGCTGACGGCGGAGGGATTACAGACTCCAATCCACGGGCTCGGCACCCATGTTGATAAGGGCCTGATTAGCTCGAGAGAAAGGTTTGGAGCCGAAGAAACCTCGGGATGCGGAAAGCGGGCTCGGATGAGGTGACTTAATAATAAAGGCGTTGGTGAGCAGCGGTTCCAGACTCTGCGCGTTGCGTCCCCATAGAATAGCCACTAAGGGCTTCGGTTTGCCGTTGCCGTCCACGCGTGCGTTTAATGCTCGGATAGCGGCTTCGGTGACTTCTTCCCAGCCTTTGCCCTGATGGGAGTTGGGGCGTCCGACTCCCACGGTCAAGCACCTGTTCAGCAACATGACCCCGCGCTCGGTCCATGCTGTCAGGTCTCCGTTCGGGGGCATCGGCACGCCTAGATCGTCGACCAGTTCCTTATAGATATTAATCAGGCTCTTCGGCAGTGGTCGTACCTCCGGTGCCACGCAGAAGCTCAGTCCCACCGGATGCCCGGGAGTGGGGTAGGGGTCTTGGCCCACGATCAGTACCTTGATCGAATCAAACGGAATGGTAAAGGCCCTGAGAATATTGTGGCTGGCCGGCAGCCAGGGTCTGCCTGCGGCGTTCTCCTCCCGGAGAAAATCGCCCATGCGGTGGATGGTCGGCTCAACATCGGCCAGTGCGTTTGCCCATCCGGGCTCTACCAGTTCTCTCAATGGTTTGATCATGGTTCATTACTGTAGTCAAACGTGCATATACGGTGCATGGGGTTGTGGCGAGGTGGCTCATTTCCCGTGTGGCGGTTACACTCGTGGGTAGTTTGTGTATAAAGGAGGGCGGCTTTATGGCGCGCGACAAGGTGACCTACGAATCGTACGAGCAGGACGTCTTCGATAATCCCCCCAAGGGGCCGGTGGGCGTCCACCGCGGTTCCCGTTCGGTTATTTCGCGTATCGCACCGTTCGGCATCGTGATTCTCGTAGCGGCGCTGTGCGGTTTCGGTGCATGGGCCTGGGTTACCGGAGAGTACAAGAACATCCTGAATTTGAATACTTCCTCGCAGACCGCTCAGACTTCCGGTACAGAAAAGAAGGACTCGTCCGACGCCAAGTCCGATTCCGCCGACTCTTCTGATACCAAGTCCGAGAATACTGATTCCTCGAATGCTCAACCCGATTCCGCCGCTACCGATAATGCCGATCAGAGCGCCCAGCAGGATCAGGCCGCAGCAACTGTGAACAAGGCCACCCAAGTGCGGGTGATTAATGCCACCGGTATCAGCGGATACGCGGGCCAGAAGGCCGATGTGTTGCAGACCGCTGGTTATACCAGCGTGGAAGCCGCGAATCCGACTGGATCGGTGCCGACCTCCACCGTGGTGTGGTACCAGAATGAAGCGGACAAGGCCACCGCCGAAGATGTGGCTTCGACACTTGGCATCAGTGCCGTTGAACAGGTTCAGGGGCTTGCCGCTCCCATCACCGTCGTGCTGCTGAACTAGGCATTCACAGTACCTTTTTCTCCGTGGCCGCCATCAGTAATGTGATGGTGGCCACTTTCATAGGAGAAACTTGAGCAAATAGTTACTGTTTCGGTTTGTATTGTTCCCTCGTCACGGTACAATCGTGCACTAGTCGCGAGGTAGGGGGAGCGCGATGCGGTTCTTTCTACGTTCCCTATAGGTTTGTGTCGCGACGCCTAAGGGAACAGAGGAAAGATCAGATATGGCACAAGGTACCGTGAAGTTCTTCCTTGCCAAGAAGGGGTTCGGGTTCATCCAGCCGGACGACGGCGGCGAGGATGTTTTCGTGCACTACGCGGAAATCAAGGACGACGGCAGCACCAATAAATTCAAGATGCTGTACGAGGGTGATCGCGTGGAGTATACGCCCGCCCCGTCCGGCAAGGGCACGCAGGCGAAGGAAGTCGTCAAGCTGTCCTCCGGTGAAGCCCGCTCTGAATGAGCAAGCGCGCAAGGAAACGCGTACTTCAAGCCCTGACCGTTGTAATGGTCGGGGCTTTTTCATGCCCAAAGCGCAATCGCCGATAGTCATGTTGGCACTCGGCAAGGGCGAGTGCTAATGTCTCAGTTAGCACTCGGAGGTCGAGAGTGATAACCGGCAGCTGACGGCTGGTTGCCACGGATCGGCGCTTGCGAGTGATAACTGGTATACCTAGCCATTTGGAGGAACAACACAACCATGGCAAAGATCATTTCTTATGATGAGGAAGCCCGTCAGGGCATGCTGGAGGGTCTCGACAAGCTCGCCAACACCGTCAAGGTCACCCTGGGTCCGAAGGGCCGCAATGTCGTGCTCGACAAGACCTACGGCGCTCCGACCATCACCAACGATGGCGTGTCCATTGCCAAGGAAATCGACCTTGAGGATCCGTACGAGCGCATCGGCGCCGAGCTGGTCAAGGAAGTCGCCAAGAAGACCGACGACGTCGCCGGCGACGGTACCACCACCGCAACCGTGCTCGCCCAGTCCCTGGTTCACGAGGGTCTGAAGAACGTGGTCGCCGGTTCCAACCCGATCGCGCTGCGTCGCGGCATTGAGAAGGCCACCGAGGTCATCGTCAAGGAGCTCGTCGTTGCCGCCAAGGACGTTGAGACCAAGGACCAGATTGCTGCTACCGCCACCATCTCCGCTGCTGACCCCGAGGTCGGCGAGAAGATCGCTGAGGCTCTGGACAAGGTCGGCCAGGATGGCGTTGTGACCGTTGAAGATAACAACCGCTTCGGTCTGGACCTCGACTTCACCGAGGGCATGCGTTTCGACAAGGGCTACATTGCCCCGTACTTCGTCACCAACGCTGACGACCAGACCGCCGTGCTCGAGGATCCGTACATTCTGCTGACCTCCGGCAAGGTCTCCTCCCAGCAGGACATCGTGCACGTGGCCGAGCTGGTCATGAAGACCGGCAAGCCGCTGCTGATCATCGCTGAGGATGTTGACGGCGAGGCTCTGCCGACCCTGATTCTGAACAACATTCGTGGTACCTTCAAGTCCTGCGCTGTCAAGGCTCCGGGCTTCGGTGACCGCCGCAAGGCCATGCTGCAGGATATGGCCATCCTGACCGGTGCTCAGGTCGTCTCCGATGAGCTGGGCCTGAAGCTCGAATCCGTCGACACCTCCGTGCTCGGCCACGCCAAGAAGGTCATCGTCTCCAAGGACGAGACCACCATTGTTCAGGGCGCTGGCTCCAAGGAAGACATCGACGCTCGCGTGGCTCAGATCCGCGCCGAGATTGAGAACACCGACTCCGATTACGACCGTGAGAAGCTGCAGGAGCGTCTGGCCAAGCTGGCTGGCGGCGTGGCTGTCATCAAGGTCGGCGCTGCCACCGAGGTCGAGGCCAAGGAGCGCAAGCACCGCATCGAAGATGCCGTGCGTAACGCCAAGGCCGCCATTGAGGAAGGCCTGCTGCCCGGCGGTGGCGTGGCCCTCGTTCAGGCTGCTGCCAAGGCCGAGAAGGCTGAGGCCGTCACCTCCCTGACCGGCGAAGAGGCTACCGGTGCCGCCATCGTGTTCCGCGCCATCGAAGCCCCGATCAAGCAGATTGCCGAGAACGCTGGCGTGTCCGGCGACGTGGTGATCAACAAGGTTCGTTCTCTGCCCGATGGCGAAGGCTTCAACGCCGCCACCGACACCTACGAGGACCTGCTGGCCGCCGGTGTGACTGACCCGGTCAAGGTGACCCGTTCCGCTCTGCAGAACGCCGCCTCCATTGCTGGTCTGTTCCTGACCACCGAGGCCGTCGTCGCCAACAAGCCGGAGCCGAAGGCCGCTGCCCCGGCCGCCGGTGCCGACATGGGCTACTGATTCGCACGCGACTAGTTGCTAGCTGACAAAGAAGGGGAACTCCTGCAAGGAGTTCCCCTTCTTGCTATCTTGTGCGCACTAGCCCCCGATGGCGGGGGCTGTCAGCGCAGCTGACTGGGGGTGGTTACACGAAGCATGCGTAGAGGACCATCCCCACCCGCTTCGCGGGCCTATGATGACGCTTAGCCTGCAAACAAACGGGATGCCTGCGTCTCCGCGTCTGCATAGACGTTGGAGGCTTGGGCCAGCGCACGTTGAATGGACTCCAAGGAAGCCTCCATTTGTTGCTGCGCCGCTCGCCATTGAGCCGCCACGGTGGTGAATTGGGTGGCCGCCGAACCTCGCCATACGTTCTGCAGGGCGTTGAGATTGGTATACATACCGCCCACGGCTTGCCTGATTTGTGCAATCGAGCTGTTCACCGCGGCCGAAGAGGCTTGGATTTGTTCTGAATCCACTTGATATTGGGGCATTGTTGCTCCTTTCCTAAAACAATGAGCGCTGATATGACGACCGTTATTGCCAATACCGGCCGCTAAGGTGGAGAATATGACAGATTTGCATTGGACAGATGGAAAAACGACCATTGTGGTTCCAGCTTCGGTACGGGGCCGTTTTTCCGGAAGCGCAAAGGCCTTCCAGCGGTTTGTTTGCGCCATTGCCGTGGTTGTTGCGACTGTATTGGGATCGATGTGGATAACTGCGGACGCGTATGCGGATGATTCCAGCAGCACGGGTACCGACGCGAACAGCAGCGTGACCATAACCGACAACATCACCGATACGGAGAATCTGCTCGGCTCACATGCCACCGAGGTCTCGGATGCCATAGCCAAGACGGAGAAGGAAACCGGCGTGCATGTGCACCTGCTGTATCTGTCCAGCTTTAACAGTGAGCAGACACCGCAGAAATGGGCGAGCACGGTGCTGGAGTCCACTAAGCCGAAGGCAAACACCGTGTTGCTCGCCGTCGCCGCCAACGATGGCAATCTCGTGGTGGCGGTATCCTCCAATTCCGACGAATGGCTCAAGCAACAGAAAACCGTCGATGCACTATCCGAAGCCGCGCAGCAGCAGCTGATGGAAAGCACACCGAATTGGTCCGGGGCAGCCACGGCGATGATGGACCAGATCGCCAAATCCAAGAAGACCTCCACCTCATCCTCCACGGTGACGATTGGCGTGATCGCCATGGGCGTGGCTTTGGCCGCCATGGTCGTTCTCGTTGTGGTGATGGTGATAGTTCGCCGTCGCCGTGAAGTCAAGAAGGATTCCGAAGCCGAAATCGAGCAGGCTTCCGAAGACGGGCAGGAATCTGCGGACGAACTCCAAGAGGACATTCAGGAAACATCCAGTGAAGTAGACCAATCTGGAGTACGTGAGTAAGCCTATTGAAGCATCGATTGTTGTTGTTGACGACGAACCTTCCATCCGCGAACTGCTCGTCGCCTCGCTGCATTTTGCCGGATTCGAGGTGAACACCGCGGCCTCCGGCTCTGAAGCCATCGAAGTCATCGAAAAGGTACGGCCCGACCTCATCGTGCTGGATGTAATGCTGCCTGACATTGACGGCTTCACCGTAACCCGTCGCATCCGTCAGGAGGGCATCGACGCACCCGTACTGTTTCTGACCGCACGCGATGACACGCAGGACAAGATCATGGGCCTTACCGTTGGCGGTGACGACTACGTGACCAAGCCATTCAGCCTCGAGGAGGTTGTGGCCCGTATCCGCGCGATTCTGCGTCGCACCCGCGAACAGGTTGAGGATGATCCGATTATTCGTGTGGCCGACTTGGAGATCAACGAGGACTCGCATGATGTATCGCGAGCCGGGCAGCCCATCGATTTAAGCCCCACGGAATACAAGTTGCTGCGCTACCTGATGGACAATGAAGGCCGCGTGCTGTCCAAGGCGCAAATCCTAGACCATGTCTGGCAGTACGACTGGGGCGGTGACGCCGCAATCGTCGAATCGTATATCTCGTATCTGCGCAAGAAGGTCGATGGCATCGAGGTCGACGATGGCGAAGGCGGCAAGCGCAAGGTGACGCCGCTGATCGAGACCAAACGCGGCATCGGTTATATGATTCGCGAACCGAAGAACTAATCCAGCCATCATGAGTGAGCCCGATAAGTCGCCACGGCCCAATATGCCTGCGTCCGCCCCGGAGGCGGTCGCACGCATGAAAGAACATCACAATCGCAAGAAGAACATGTTCTTCGGCCATTTTGACCGTATCTCCCTGAGCAGCAAGCTTGTGGCCTGCACCATTGCCGTGCTGCTGATCGGGGTGTCAGTGATTTCCTTCTCCATCCGCGCGTTGGTGAGCAACTATATGTTGAGCAAAACCGACAACCAGCTCAAATCGCAGAGCCAGATGGTGTTCGAGAATATCGTGACGCTTGCCAAAAACGACAATGCCGGTCCAAACTCGTACTTTCTGCAGATTCAATACACCGACGGCACGTTGGATAATGAGGGTAACCCGCTGGTGGTCACGCCGCTGATGCCTCAGCTGCAGGACGGCATCGTCTCCGTGCCGGTGCTGCCCACCGACGGCGATACCTCAGGCATCACGTTCGGTCAGCCATTCACCACGCAGGCTGTGGTCAAGCAGGTTGTCCAGGTACAGAACAATTCTTCGGATTCCAACAATACGACCAAGCCGCAGACCGACCCGAACACGCAAGACGACGCGGGCAACGATGCCGGCAATTCGGGTTCCAAGAACGCTCCGAACTCCTCGAATTCCGTCACCACGATTCTGTCCAATCCTTCCTCCAATGCCAATCATGCTGCGGTGAGTACCGCGCGTTCGCCGTGGCGCATTCTGCCGATGACGTTCACGGAGAACGGCAAGGAGAGGGCCGTGGTGTATATTGGCCTGTCCTTGTCCGATCAGATCGACATCGTCAGCACGCTTTCCCGTTACTGCGTCGTGGTCGGCATTGCCGTGGTGCTGCTTGGTGGTTCTCTGGCTACATTGATCATCCAGCACACGATGACCCCGCTGAAGCGCATGGAAAAAACCGCCGCGAAGATTGCCGCCGGTGATTTGAGCCAGCGTATTCCTTCCGCTCCCGAGAACACGGAAGTCGGCTCTCTGGCCGCTTCGTTGAACACGATGCTGACTCGAATAGAGCTCAGCTTCCACGAGCAGGAAGAGACCACCGACAAGATGAAGCGGTTCGTCTCCGACGCCAGTCACGAGCTGCGCACGCCGCTTGCCGCCATCCATGGTTATGCGGAACTGTATAAGATGCAACGCGATATGCCTGGGGCGTTGGATCGTGCCGATGAATCCATCGAACACATCGAACGTTCCAGTCAGCGTATGACCGTGCTTGTCGAAGATTTGCTGTCTCTGGCCCGGCTTGATGAGGGCCGTGGCATCGATGTGACCGGCACGGTGAAACTCTCCTCGCTAGTTACCGATGCCGTTGATGATTTGCACGCCCTCGATCCGGACCGTGCCATCGGCCGTATGCTGATTGGGCTTGAGCCCGCCCGTGACCTGAACCATCCGGCGTCGTTGAGCCTTACTGAGGGTGACTGGCCGACCATCACCCTGCCTGGCGATGCCTCGCGTTTGCGTCAGGTGGTGACCAATATCGTGGGCAATATTCACCGATACACGCCGATTGATTCATCCGCGGAGATTGCTCTTGGCGTGATGCCGGCGGCTATTGACCCGAAGCAGCTTTCCGGTTTACCGGCCACCGACGCGTCAATGCGCCGCTTCGTAGAGGCCGCCGAAGTAGGCGCATCGATGAGCACTGGGTACCGGTATGCCGTGCTCCGATTTGTGGATCATGGACCTGGCGTGCCGGACGAATCCCGACCAAAGATATTCGAACGATTCTATACGGCTGACCCATCGCGTGCCCGTGAAAAGGGAGGCACCGGTCTGGGCATGGCCATCGCGCAGTCCGTGGTCAAGGCCCATCATGGCTTTATCTGTGCCACGGCCACCGATGGGGGAGGCCTGACCTTCACCGTGGTGCTGCCCATCGAGCAGATGCCCGCCGCCCAATCCGCACAGACCGCAGGCAAAACCAAGGAAGCCAAGCAGAAGTCCTCGTGGTTCGGCGGTGAGCGTAAATCGTGAGACGACTCAGCCTCATGATGTGTGGTCAAGACCTGTGAGGTACACTATTCCTTCAGTTCATTATTACTGTTGAGGATTGAAGGAAGGTTCGCAATGCCCACCGGTCGAGTTCGTTGGTTTGACGCAGCCAAAGGATATGGCTTCATCACCAGTGAGGAAGGCAAGGACGTGTTCCTGCCGGCTCAGGCCCTGCCTACTGGCGTCAATACGCTGCGCAAAGGGGCCAAGGTGGAGTATTCCGTGGTGGACGGTCGGCGTGGCCCGCAGGCCATGGATGTGAAGCTGATCGCCTCCAGCCCCAGCTTGGTCAAGGCCACTCGTCCTAAGGCGGATGATATGGCCGCCATCTGCGAGGACCTCATCAAGATGCTCGACGCTGCCGGCAACACGTTGCGTCGCCATCGCTACCCTTCCGCCGCCGAAAGCAAGAAGCTGGCCACGCTGCTGCGTGCCGTGGCGGATCAATTCGACGTGCAGGACTGATGTGACCCATGACTGACACCATCGAAACCGCCGTGACACCGGATCCTCATGCCATTGCACGGGCCGTGCTGCTTGAAGTGGCCGACGAGCCTGATCAGGTGGGTGATTTTGTCGTCGCCAATGAGCTTGAAGATCATGTCACCGATTTTCGTTTCGTCGCGAACATTCGCGGGTACGAGGGATGGCAGTGGTCGGTAACGCTGTATCACGATGAGGAATTGGATTCGTGGACGGTGAACGAGTCCTCCCTGATTCCGACCGAAGACGCGCTGATGCCGCCCAAGTGGATTCCGTGGAAAGACCGTCTTGAGCCCACCGACCTGTCTCCCACCGATTCCATCGGCACCAATCCGGATGACGAGCGTATCGAAGATGGCGAGGTCCAGGAATCATCCCTGCAGGATGTCAATGACGCAGTGGAGGTGTTTCGTCTCACCCGTCGCCATGTATTGAGCTCGTTGGGCCGCGCGCAGGCTGCCAAGCGCTGGTACGAAGGTCCTCGTGGGCCAAAGGCGCTGAGCACCAAGACGGCCGAAGGCAATCTGTGTTCCACCTGTGGCTTCTTCGTGCCGCTTAAGGGCGAGCTCGACCGTTTGTTCGGCGTATGCGCGAACAAGTGGAGCCCGGATGATGGCCGTGTGGTCTCGCTGGACCATGGCTGCGGCGAGCATTCCGAGATTGAACCTCCGGAGCCAAGCCGTCTGTGGGTGCAGGCCAATCCCGCTTTTGATGACCTGCACATCGATGTGGTGGCCCACCGGCCTCGCAAGCAGGAGCCTGCAGAACTTGATGATGAGGCGGATGAAAGCGACAAGCCTGAGGCGGATGACGAGCAGCTGATCTCCACCGAAAGCCCCGCCCCCGACACGGACGAAGCCACCGAAGAGGACATCCTTGAAAACACCGTTGATGATGGTGGGGACGAGGATGATGTTGACGACGAACCGGAGACCGCGGACACCGCTGAAGAAGTGACTCCCGGACTTGAAGCCGTGGTGGATTTGATCGAAAAACTCCGTCAGACTAAGTCCGATTCGGAAGAGGATGACGAGAAGTAAGTCGACTGCAATCAGCTGTGGGGGTCTTACCTGCTTTGCCAGCGCAAGGAATTCTCGAAATAAGCCTTGATCTCGAGAATTCCTTGCGCTTAGTGCTATTCAGTGCAATAAATTCTCGAAATAAGCCTTTTGTACGAGAATTCTTTGCACTGAGCAACTGTCAGTGCAAAGAATTCTCGAGATGATTTTTTGGATAACCGCTGGTTGGTCGATTAGTGCACGACGGTGACGTTGCACTCGGCAAAGTTCACAATCTGGCGAGACACCGAACCTAGGAAATGAGCATCGAGGCCGGAGAGGCCACGTGAACCCACTACCAGATGACGGGCATACCGAGAAGCCGCAATCAGACCCTTGGATGCAGGAATGTGGAAAGCGTTCGTGCTGACTTTGATTCCTTCAGGGATGTCAACCTCGGACATCATCTTGGCAAGTATTGCTTCGGCGCGCTGCTGCCCGGCTTCAACCGGTGCCACGGCATTTTCATAGCCCGGGATAACGCCCAGATCGCGCAACTGCCAGCAGAACATCACATTCAGAGGCGCGCCATGCAGCTGTGCGTCATCGAGGGCAAACTCGAAAGCACGACGTGAAGCTTGTGATCCATCCACGCCCACCACCACTGGGCGGCTGTGTTCTTCGATAGCCGGTTTGGGCTGGGCGAAATGCACGGTCTGGTCGTCCGGCGTCAGCGCGTTGGCGATGGCATCGGTCACCGTTTCGTCCTCACTGTCGGAGACGCGCACCACCGTGACCGGGACCTCGGCCGTTTCCGCCAGCGATGCGGACAGCGATCCCATGAACCAGCGTGCCACACGGCCTAAGGATCGGCGTCCGACCACAATCTGCTGGGAATCCTTGCCGATCTGCAGCAAAGCGGCGGTGCCGGTGGCCTTGACCGAGGTGAGCTTCAGATTCGCGGGATCAAAATCAATGCCGGCTGCGGCCTTCTCCACCCACGACTTCAGCTCGTTGGCGATGTCGTGACGAACCTTGGCCCAGGCTTCATCGCTGTCCGGTTCGGAACCCATATCCCACGAATGGGTCCAGCCGAACACGGCATTGACATGCTGTCCGGTCAGTGAGGCCTCCTTCAGCGCCCATTTCAATGCGGCAAAGGACTCGTCGGAACCATCCACGCCAACAACGATGTCGGCCTTGGTTGTTGTTTCGCTCATGGTGAGCCTCCCTTCCATCGATCACAGGATGAATCTATGCACCAGCATATCGTTTTTCTTCTCCTCTCACGGCGCAATTCATGGAATCCAGCGAATAAACGTCACTGTGAATCGGTAGAGTAAAACGGAATGTCAATTGAGGAAGGACAAGCATGTTCGAACGGTTTACCGACCGTGCACGGCGCGTGATCGTGTTGGCGCAGGAAGAGGCGAGGACTCTCCAGCACAACTACATCGGCACCGAACACCTGCTGCTCGGCCTGATCCGAGAGGGTGAGGGCGTGGCCGCCAAGGCACTCGCCTCGAAGGGCGTGGAGTTGGACGCCACCCGCAAGCAGGTCGAAGAGATGATCGGCAAGGGCAACGCGGCCCCGAACGGGCACATCCCCTTTACCCCGCATGCCAAGCAGGTGCTGGAGTTCTCGTTGCGTGAGGCTTTGCAGTTGGGCCACAGCTACATCGGCACTGAGCATATTCTGCTCGGCTTGATTCGCGAGGGCGAAGGCGTGGGCACTCAGGTGCTCATCAAGATGGACGTTGATTTGGGCGAGCTGCGCAGCGCAACCATCGATATGATTCGCGGCAACTCCGGCACCTCCACTGACGGCAAGGGCGATTTGGCCAACGCCGGTGGCGTGGCGGACAAGCAGAACAAGTCCGGTTCCGCCATTCTCGACCAGTTCGGCCGCAACCTGACCGCCGAAGCCGCCGAGGGCAAGTTGGATCCGGTCATCGGCCGTACTAACGAGATCGAGCGCGTTATGGTCGTGCTCTCCCGCCGCACCAAGAACAACCCGGTGCTGATCGGCGAGCCTGGCGTGGGCAAGACCGCTGTGGTCGAAGGACTGGCCCAGAAGATTCAGGCCGGCGATGTGCCGGAGACCTTGAAAGGCAAGCAGGTCTACTCGCTGGATCTTGGTTCCATGGTGGCCGGTTCCCGTTACCGTGGTGATTTCGAGGAGCGTCTGAAGAAGGTCCTGAAGGAAATCAAGACCCGCGGCGACATCGTGCTGTTCATCGACGAGATCCACACCATCGTGGGTGCCGGCTCTGCCGACGGCGCACTGGGTGCCTCCGATATGTTGAAGCCGATGCTGGCCCGTGGCGAGCTGCAGACCATCGGCGCCACCACCACCGACGAGTACCGCAAGTACATCGAGAAGGACGCGGCGCTGGAACGCCGATTCCAGCCCATCCAGGTGCATGAGCCGACCATCGCCGAGACCATTGAAATCTTGAAGGGCCTGCGTTCTCGCTACGAGAACCACCATCACGTGACCATCACCGATGGTGCGTTGCAGTCTGCCGCAGAGCTTTCCAGCCGCTATATTCAGGATCGCAACCTGCCGGATAAGGCCATCGATTTGATCGACGAGGCCGGTGCCCGCCTGCGCATCAAGCGTCTGACCGCACCGCCCGAGCTCAAGGAGCTTGACGACAAGATCGCCAAGATCGCCACCGACAAGGACGAGGCCATCAAGGGCCAGGACTTCGAGAAGGCCGCCGAACTGCGCGACAACCAAGAGAAGTTGGAAGCCGAGCGCAAGGCGAAGGAAGATTCCTGGCGCGAAGGCGAGTCCGACGTCAAGATGGTCGTGGATGAGGACGTGATCGCCGAGGTCATCAGCTCCACCACCGGTATTCCGGTGTTCAAGCTGACCCAGGCCGAGTCCAAGAAGCTGCTCAACATGGAAGCCGAGCTGCACAAGCGCATTATCGGCCAGGATGAGGCGGTGTCCGCCCTGTCCCGCTCCATCCGCCGTACCCGCGTGGGCCTGAAGGACCCGAAGCGCCCGTCCGGTTCGTTCATCTTTGCCGGCCCCACCGGCGTGGGCAAGACCGAGCTGGCCAAGACGCTGGCCGAGTTCCTGTTCGACGATGAGGATGCGCTGATTCGCGTCGATATGTCCGAGTTCTCCGAGAAGTACGCGGCATCGCGTCTCTTTGGTGCGCCTCCGGGATACGTCGGTTATGAGGAGGGCGGCGAGCTCACCGAGAAGGTGCGCCGCAAGCCGTTCTCCGTGGTGCTGTTCGATGAGATCGAGAAGGCTCACCCGGATATCTTCAACACCTTGCTGCAGGTGCTGGATGATGGTCACTTGACCGATGGTCAGGGCCGTAAGGTGGACTTCAAGAACACCATCATCATCCTGACCACCAACCTCGGTACGCGCGACATCGCCAAGGCCGCCAACACGGGCTTCAACCTGGGCGCCAACAGCGAATCCAGCTACCAGCGTATGAAGGATCAGGTCAGCTCCGAGCTCAAGCAGCAGTTCCGTCCGGAGTTCCTGAACCGTTTGGACGACATCATCGTCTTCAAGCAGCTCACTGAGCCGCAGGTGCGTCAGATTGTGGATCTGGATGTCAAGCAGCTCAACGACCGTCTGTTCGACCGCCACATGTCGCTCGAACTTACCGACGCCGCCAAGGATCTGCTCGCGCAGAAGGGCTTTGACCCGCTGCTCGGCGCTCGTCCGCTGCGCCGTGTGATTCAGCGCGACATCGAGGACGCCATCTCCGAGAAGATCCTGATGGGCGACCTCGAAGACGGTCAGCGCGTGATCGTGGACGCGGAAGGCGAAGG
>ERZ791765.1076-NODE-1076-length-19916-cov-4.116610_pt1 | contig 19916 bp, 19 predicted proteins | sample MGYA00509949_ERZ791765 | MGnify/ENA primary metagenome ERZ791765 (study PRJEB30046, sample SAMN00791980) | human gut metagenome | study: EMG produced TPA metagenomics assembly of the A metagenome-wide association study of gut microbiota in type 2...
ACCTATGACCTTCGGGTTATGAGCCCGACGAGCTACCAACTGCTCCACTCCGCGACATTTGAAATAACTATATATTTAATATAATAGAAAATAATATAAAAGTCAAGACAAATGATATGTAAATTTCTACCAAAAGTATTCATTTAGTCAAAAATGAAATTTTTTGCTATAATGAATAAAAAAGCATAGGACAAAAGGAGAAGAGGCAGCATGAAAGTAGATATGCATATGCACACGTACTTTTCAGATGGAACGATGTCGCCAGAAGAAATTGTACAAAAAGCAAAAACGAGAGAAGTAGGCATTTTAGCTATTACAGATCATAATAAATTAGAATCCTGGGAGGAACTTCAAAAAGCAGCGGCCAAAGAAGGGATTATTCCAATCCGTGGTGTAGAAATTAATGCAGCTTATAAGGATAAAGTACTTCATTTACTTGCTTATGGTTTTGAAGATCATACTAAGTTATTTGAGCTTATTGACTTAGCTGACCGTGAAATGCAACGTATGAGTGATGATTTAATTGTAAACCTTTCAAAAATAGATGAGCGTGTGAGTTTAGAAGATTTTAATGCTTATGAATATGATCGTAGAAAAGGTGGATGGAAAGGCCTTCATTATTTGTTAGAAAGAGGCCTTACGACTAAGCTCTTTGAAGGCTTTCGATTTTATAGAGAGCATGGATGTGACTTCCCAGAGTACCACTTCCCAGCCATCGAGGAGCTCTGTAAAAATATTAAGGAAGCAGGGGGCTATAGTGTACTTGCTCATCCTATGTCATACTTTAAAGAGTTAAATGAAGAAGAACTTATTGCAGTTCTTGAAGATTTAAGAAGTAAAGGGTTAACCGGTATTGAATGCTACTATCCTACACACAGTGAAAGTATGACCCAAACATGTGTAGATTTCTGTAAGAAATATAATATGCTCATTACGACGGGAAGTGATGAACATGGCGAATTTGGTAAAGAAGCCAAAACACTTGACCAGACTATTGGATGTATGAATATTCATAGAGATATGATTAACATTGAGCCATTATTAAAATAAAAATGAAGAAGCTTTTAACTGAGAAATTTATTTGAAAATTCTTGTGTTAAAGGCTCTTTTTTTTACCTTTTTATAGTAATATGAGTATAGGAATTATTTTTATAATGTAAGGAGGATAAGTTATGCAGTATTATATTGTATTCCAGAACCAGGCTTATGAAGAAAGTAGAATAGAAGATAGGCATGAAGAGATTTCTGAGGGCGATATGATTTTTAAGTATGAAGGCGGCGCTATTGTAGCAGTAGGCATCATAGGAAAGAAGACTTATCCAGACAGTACATTACAACAACTTGGCATCATAGAACATAAACTTCAAAAGAAGCTTCGTATAAAAGAAGTGTTCAAGGAAATTAAAGAATTGATGAACCAAGAGCCAAGCCCATTTGCGATAAGATGGACACAGGAGAATAGATTTCATAAGCTTAATGAGGCATGTGGCCAGTTTATTCTAGACCAAATCAGAGTACATAATCAGTTTTAAGAATAGGGGAATAAGTACAACATGCAGGTAAACAGATTATTCGAGATGATTTATATTTTACTAGGAAGAGAGTCTGTGACAGCTAAGGAACTCGCTGAAAGGTTTGAAGTATCTACTAGAACGATTTATAGGGATTTAGACACCTTAAGCAGTGCAGGTATTCCTATTTATACAAGTAAAGGAAGTGGTGGAGGCATTAGGCTTCTTGAGAGTTTTACACTAGATAAGTCCTTGCTTTCAAAGGAGGAACAAAGTGAAATCCTAATGGGGCTTCAGGTGCTAAAAGGTGCTAGATATCCTGACACACAGGAAGTTATAAGTAAGATAGGCAGTTTATTTAATAAAAATGAGTATGATTGGATTGAAGTAGACTTTTCGGGATGGGGAAGTAATAAAGAAGAACAAGAAAAGTTTAAGGCGATTAAACAAGCTATTATAGAAGAAAAGATGATAAGCTTTGAATATTTAAGTAGTTATGGTGTTAAAACTTTAAGAACAGTAGTACCTATTAGACTTGTTTTTAAAGGACAATCTTGGTATGTGCAGGCTTACTGTAAGTTGAAAGAGGATTACCGCACTTTCAAACTTATGCGTATACGTCATTTGAAATGTATAGACGAAAGGTTTCATAGAAGAGAGTTCAAAGTAGGGCCTATAGAGCCACAGTCTATAGAGCATACCCCTAGTATAACCGTTAAGTTAAGGTTTGAGTCTTACATGGCTTTTAGAGTTTATGACCAGTTTGCAGAAGAAGCTATTACATATCAGGAAGATGGTAGTATAGAAGTAACAGTTTCTTACCCAGAAGGGGAATGGATTTATAGTTATATTTTATCTTTTGGCTCAGCTGTAACAGTAGTAGAGCCAAAGGAAGTAAGAGATAAAATAACTTATATGCTAGAAGAAACTTTAAAAAAGTATAAAGAGTTTTTGAAATAAGACATACTGTTGTCATATTCATCTTGATATGCTCTAGGTAAATCAAAATTGAAAGGAGCATATGTTATGTGTGAAATGAAATTATGTCAGTCTTGTGCTATGCCATTAACAAAGAAGGAGGAAGTGGGAACAAACGCTGATGGCAGTAAAAATGAAGATTACTGTCTGTACTGCTTTAAAGATGGAGCCTTCGTAGGAGATATGACTATGGAGGAAATGATAGAATTTTGTGTACCGCTTGTCTCTAAAGGCAATCCTTATTCAGATGAAGAGACAGCAAGAGCAGCTATGAAAGCATACTTCCCAACACTTAAAAGATGGAAACTCTAACAATACCGGCCAAGTCCATTCTGATTAAGAATAAGGATTTATCTTGGTTTGGGGCAGAATATAATATGAATTTATATAAGGGATGTAGCCATGGCTGTATCTATTGTGACAGTAGAAGTGAGTGTTATCACATTGAGCAGTTTGATACAGTAAGGATTAAGGCGAATGCTATTCAAATTCTAGAAGGTGAATTAAGACGTAAAAGAGGAGAAAAGGCCACTATTTTTACAGGCTCCATGTCTGACCCATATAATCCGCTTGAGAAAAAGTTATGCTTAACAAGGCAGGCGTTAGAACTTATAAAGTCTTCTGGCTTTGGTGTATCTATAGCGACTAAAAGTGATCTTATTACAAGAGATATAGACCTTATTAAGGAGATTAGTAATAGGGCACCTGTCCTTGTAAAGGTTACTATTACAACAGCAGATGATAAGCTTGCTAGGAAGGTAGAACCCTATGTAAGTGTGTCTTCTAGACGCTTTGAGGCTATACAGCAGCTCAGTGAAGAAGGCATTTTCACGGGCATTTTAATGATGCCCCTACTGCCTTTTATAGAAGATACGAAGGACAATATTTTTGAAATCGTAAAGAAAGCTCATGAAAGTGGTGTAAAGTTTATTTACCCTGCTATTGGTATGACCATAAGAACAGGGCAAAGGGAGTATTTTTACAACAAGCTAGATGAGTATTTTCCAGGCATGAAAGAAAAGTATATAAGGACTTATGGCAATCAATATAAATGCGTATCTAAACAGGCTAGACAGCTTTATGAGTTGTTTGGAGCTGAGTGTAAAGCTAGGGGGATACTTTATGAAATGCCACAAATTATAGAGGCCTATAAAAAAGGTTATAGGACACAGCAGTTGTCTTTGTTTTAGATATTGTTAGGTGAAAAGAAGTTGTACGAATCAAGAATTTTTGAAATCAATACGTGTATCGTTTTAGTGAGAAAAATAGCACCTCCTAGGAGATGCTATTTTTTATTCTTTACAGTAAGAATTAGGTATAAGTATAATGTATAGTATAAATCATTTAATGGCGGATAGGCTTAAGGTAAGATGTTTTAGAAAAAATAATAGGGGGATGCATATGAAAGAACTCATAACAGAAAGACTTATTATAAGGCCATGGAAAGTGACGGACCTTGAAGATTTCTATGAATACGGTAGTGACCCTAAAGTGGGGCCTAATGCAGGCTGGCCTACGCATACGGATATAGAAACAAGTAGGAAAATTTTAGAGTCCTTTGTAAAAAGAGAAGATGTAAGTGCTATAGTATTGAAAGATAAGGGAAAAGTAATAGGTGGAGTAGGCCTTCACCAAATTGCACCAGATAGGGCTTATGAAAAGGAGTTGCAAAGAGAGATAGGGTATGTAGTGAACTCAGCATATTGGGGGAATGGATATGCAACAGAGGTAGTGAAAGCACTGCTTCAGTATGGATTTGAAGAATTAAAACTAAAGAGTATTTGGTGTGCACATTTTGATTGGAATGAAAGATCGAGGCGTGTCATTAAGAAATGTGGTTTTCACTATATTCATACGAAAGAGGAAACACTGCCTATGCTAGCTTATAAAGTTGTAACAACTCATTATTATAGGTTAAGCAAAGAGGAGTATAAAAGTTTGATAAGGGGAATTGAATCCTAGTACATCGTTTAAGTTGTACTAGGATTTTATTGTGTATAAGGTAAGGAAGAAATAAAAATTGATATTTGATAAAAATAGATATAAATATAAAAAAGGACAGAAAAAAGACAGATAATCGGTTTAAGCTAAAAGGGAAAGGGGTATATAAAATGTACAAAGTTTTATTGGTAGAAGATGAAAAAAGAATGCAGGACATTATAGTAGATTATTTTAAAGTGAAGCAGTGCGAAGTATACTGCGTAGGGAATGGTATAGAGGCTCTAGCGTGTATGAAGGATAAGAAGTTTGATTTGATATTATTAGATATTATGATGCCTGGGATAGATGGTTTTTCTGTATGTAGACAAATACGTCAGACTAGGGATATACCTATTATTTTTGTAACCGCAAAAGGAGATGAAGAAGATACACTAAAGGGTTATACATTAGGTGCAGATGACTATATTACAAAGCCTTTTTCATTAAGTGTTTTATATGCAAAAAGTATAGCAATCATTAAGAGGGCTAAAGGCATGGTCGTAGAGGAGAAGTTAAGAGCTAATGAGATTTGTGTGGATTGTAAGACACACCAAGTAACCATTCACAATCAAGAGGTGAAATTAGCACCTATGGAGTATAAGTTACTGTTATATCTTATACATAATAAAAATCAAATTTTAACACGTGAACAAATTTTAGTTAAATTATGGGGATATGATTATAGCGGAGATGATAGAGTATTAGATTCCCATATGAAAAAACTTAGAAAAGCATTGGGAAGTAGTAGTAAGTATATTCGTACAGTTATTAAAGTGGGATATAGGCTGGAGGTGCTGGAATAGATGCAAGCGTATAATAAAGTTTTAAAAAAAATTATAGTAGGATTCCTGGCTGTTTATTTAATTATGATGGGGGTATTTACCTTTTATAAACAATTGGATGTAAGGAGGGAATATAGAAATTACACTTATACAGTATTAAATCGATTAAGGGATAATATTAAAAGAGTGATAGAAGAATTTGAGGATGAAGAAGATATTATTCGGGAGCTTAACTTAAGATCGACTATAGCAGTAGCCTTAACGAAGGAGTTTCAAATATATGCTTCTGCAGGGGTTTTCAAAGGTGGAGAATGTATCGCAAAGTCAGGGAATTATTTAGAAAATGATGGAATGGATAATCAGCTAGAATACATACCAGGAGGTGAAAAATATATTGATTTAGAAAAGTGTTTTTCGCCAGAGGAACTAGAACAATTCGTAAAAAAACTTGGTGATGAAGAGAAAAATAAAGAAATACTGGATAGGATAGAGATAGAAGGTTATTGTAAGGGTTCGGAAGTAATGCCAGAAACATTAAGGTATTATACAATCGAGAAGAGATCAGGAGAAGATGGCTGGTTTGATGAGGATGCAGTATTAGAACAGGTGTATTCTTTTGCTGTGGAAGACAAAGAGCAACTTCAACCTTATGAAGGTGATTTCTGGTTATTTAATGGTGTTATACAGAATGGAGTACTAAAGGATTATAGCCTAACAATGAATAGGCAAGCGCGTCTGCAAAAGTTAGAAGAAAGTATGCTTGAGTGGGGGAAAAAAGATGGATGGGATTGGCAAGAGGGGATTTTTGAAAATACTTATGGCACCTACCAAAGTATTGAGACAACAAAAGGGGGATATGGATTAGCCTTTACATTACAGTTTAATCCATGGTCTGTGGCTATCAATCAATTAAGATTAGTATATATTTTCTCAGGTATTGTTGTTGGATTAATGATGCTTATTCTTACAAGAGGTATAGGACATATTTATAAAAAACAGGAGCTATTAGAGAAGAATAGAAGGGCATTTATAGATGCTGTTGCCCATGAACTCAAAACACCACTCGCTATGATACAGGCATATAGTGAAGGACTTAAAGAGAGAATTGCAGAAGAAAAGAGAGAAGCGTATCTAGAAGTTATTATAGATGAAACAGCTAAAATGAATGAGCTTATTTTAGAGATGTTAAAGCTAACAAAATTAGAAGATGGTGCGTACATATTAAAGTTAGAAACATTTGTTATGAAAAAGCTTATTGAAGAGGTGGTACAAGCTAAAGGTAGATTGATAGAGGACAAGCAAATTACAATAGTTATGAAAATAGATGAGGAAAGTGAAGTAACAGCAGACTATAGATGTATGGAGCAAGTAGTAAGTAATTTACTCTTAAATGCAATACAGCATACGGATATAGGTGGGACAATCTGGATTTCACTTGTGGAAGGCAAGGTAGAGATTGAGAATAAAGGAGTGCCTATACCAGAAGATAAATTAAAGCTTATTTGGAATGCTTTTTATAAGGTAGAAGAAATTAACAATAGGTCAGGTGAAGGAAGTGGGCTTGGCTTATCTATTGTAAAAAATATGTTAGAGCTACATAAGTTATCTTTTGGTGTAGAAAATACTGAGGAAGGCGTCAAATTCTGGTTTAATTTAAGAAGGGGGTAAATGAGAGAAATAGCCTGGCTAGTCATCCTATTATGAATCCATTATAATGGATTTGAAGAATTAAGATGGGCATGCACACTTTGAATGGAATGATCATGCTAGGAGGAAATAGATGAATGATACAGCGTATTTAGGGAAACATGTTAAAGTCATAATTGATAGACCACTCGGAACAAAGCATCCCCAATATGGTCATATTTATACACTTAACTATGGTTATATCCCAGACACTTTAGCGGGTGACGGTGAAGAAGCAGATGCTTACATTATCGGAGTATTTGAACCATTAGAAACCTATGAGGGGTATGTGATTGCTTTTATTAAAAGGGAAGACGATGTCGAAGATAAATTAGTTGTATGTAAAGACAAAGAGAAGTACAGCAAGGAAGCTATAGCAGCACTTGTAGAGTTCCAGGAAAGGTTTTTTACAAGTGAGATTATAATGGCTAAAGTGTAAAAGTACATCACAGAGTTACAGGATAGAAGACAATGAAATACTTTATGATAGCCTACTAGGATAAGTTCCTAGTAGGCTATTTCTATTGAAATTCCTATTTTTACAGGCTACTGAAAAGAGTATGAGTTAAAACTAGGAGTTATTTTAGCGCTAGTGGTTTATGAAATTATGACTTTTTTAGAAGGGGTAATTCAATGATAAATGTACAACCACCGCCAGGAGTAGGGGAAAAGCTTAGTTTACCATTATGAAGATGAATAATCTCTTTAGCAATGCTTAGGCCAAGTCCGTAGTGATTTTTATCTTTTCTTGAAGCGTCTACACGGTAAAAACGATCAAAAATATGAGATGCGTGGCTAGGGGGGATACCCGGTCCATTGTCTATCACTTTAATGATACAGGTATCAGAGCGCATACTTAAATCAATTGTAATGGTGCCACCTTCTTGAACATAGTGGAGAGCATTATCTAAGAGAATGGTAATGGCCTGTAAGATACGTTCATCATCACATAAAACAGGAGGAAGTGTATACTCAGGTAGATGGAGATGGAGTTTTTGATTTTTGCCGTTGGCAAGAGGTATAAATGTATCTAGCATCTCGATAAGAAGGATATCAAGATCTACGTTTTTTTTACGAATAGACCAAGTTTTGGCATCAGCAGTAGCAAGGAGAAGAAGGTCATCTACAAGGCGAGCCATACGCTTACATTCTTTTTCAATTTGCATCGTAAAAGGATGGTCATCTAGATAGTCATGAGACTTGATAACAGAGTTGCTACTTTGTATAACAGCTAAAGGTGATTTAAGTTCATGCGAAGCTGCTGCAATAAATTGAACCTGCTTTTGCTGATTAATGGTAATAGGAAGGATAGCTCGTCCAGCAAACCAATAACTAAATAGACTAAGAAGTAAAATTCCTATCAAGCTTATAGTGATAAATAAGATTCTTGTATAAAGAATGCTTATTTTTTGGTTACTCATATCTTGAAGTAAAGTAAGGCTTAAGCATCCTTTGGAGGAAGGGATAAGTGCTAGACCAACACGGTAGTATTCACCTAAGTTACCTTGAAGTTTAAAAAATTGCTTAGAGGCATTCAATTTAGATGTATGAGGGGTATTAATATCAAATTGATAGTCTTCTAAAGCAATTTGATGGGCTTTTTGAATAAGCTCATCGCGAGGCGTAATAGGTGTCCAGGAACCCTTAAAAAAGAGGGGCTGAGTATTATCTGCAATAGAAATGATGAGCTTATTACTTGATTCTAATTGTGCAAGCCATGATGTTTTTAGATTTTGGTAGGTTTGAAGCTGATAAGTAATAGTTTGAAATTGATTTTCAAAGGTCATACGATTACTTTTATCAATACTTGTTTCAGATATTTGTAAGGCAATAAGGCAAATCACACATAAAATAAGACCTGTTATGGTGCTACAAATAAGAGTAAGATGCATACGTAATTCCTTAAGCATTACAAGTCTCCATTATGTAACCTATACCTCTTATGGTTTTTAGTTCTAAGTTGCTTTCTACAGTGCGGAGTCTACGCCTAAGAAAGTGTATATAGTTGTCTAGGTTACCTTCCTCCACTTCAGCATGGGGACCCCATACATGAGAAAGTAATAGGGAACGAGGAAGGACGCTCGCAGGTTGTTTGAAGAAGATCTCAAAAAGATGAGCTTCTTTTTTTGAGAGGGAACAACTATCGTTAGGGCCTGTAAGTGTAAGGCTTCCTAAATCAAAAGTTGTATTGCCATAGGACAATAAAGAAGAAGCATGTAGATCAGTAGGACGTCTACTAAGTGCACGAATACGTGCGAGGAGTTCTTCAATAGCAAAAGGTTTGGCCAAGTAGTCATCGGCGCCAGCATCTAGACCAGTAACTTTGTCACCAATACTATTTAGAGCTGTAACCATAATAACAGGAATAGTAATATTTAATAAGCGCATTGCTTTTAACACACTAATACCATCAAGGGATGGAAGCATACGGTCTAATATGATAAGGTCATAAGCTTGTTGTTTAATAAAGGATAGACCTTCCATGCCATCATAAGAGCTATCTACAGTATAGCCTTGATTTTGAAGTTGCAATTTAACAGTATCACAAAGTGATGGGTCATCTTCAATAAGTAAAATACGCATTTTTGCCTCCTTAAGTCATGGTTGTAAGATAATTATTTTTTATTATAGCATTGATTAATTTATAAAACCAAAGTTTTAAACAAGTTCATAAAAGCTTTAAAGTTTTTAGAGGTTATTTAGAGGTAGGATAGATACAATAATATCAATCAAATTAACAAAATAAGGAGTAGAAAATGAAAAAACACATACATAAGCTTATTGTAGGTTTATTAATAGGGACAACGGTATTTGGGATGACAGGATGTAGCAGTAATGTGAAAGATGAAAAGGATAGTGTAAGTCAAAGTGTTCCAATGGGCCGTTATATAGAGGAAACTATAGAAATGCCTAAAGAGATAAAGGCGTTAATCGATTATAAAATAAATAAGGATGGCACAATGGAGCTTTATGGTTATGATTCTGGAAATCAAGTCGTTGCCTATACTTCAAAAGATGGACAAAGCTGGGAAAGTAAAGATAGTGCATGGTTAAATGACCTTATAAGTGCAGGAAATCAGTTATCAAAGATTGCCTACAATGAAAAAGGAGACTATTACGTTCTGTATTATAACCAAGACTTTAAAACCTGTATAGGAAAATTATCAGAGAATAATAAGGTAGAAGAAATCCCTTATGAACTCGATGAGAGCAGCTATATCTCAACTATCAAGGTGGATGAAGAGGGAAGAATCTTTGTAGGTATGAATAGTAGCGTAGCAAGAATTAATGAAGCAGATGGAAGTGTGATGGCTGAATACAGTGTAGCAGGAACAGAAGGGGAATTTGTAGTCGCGAACAACCAATTAATAGTAATAGATGCACAGCGCGGAGGCCTTGTAGCCTTTAACCTAGAATCAGGAGATGAGGAGAACTTTATTCCTTATGAGGGAACGCTGTGGGGAAGCAAGCTTTTAAGTAATGATGAAGGAAGTGTCTATATTGTTAATGCAGAGGGCGTAAGTAGGCTAGTGCCAGGCGGTAGTATTTGGGAGAATGTGATTGAAAGCAGTACAAGTTCATTTGGGACACCCTCTCTATTTGTAAGACAAGTAGCCATGAAAGGTAATGATGAATTTAATGTAGTTTTTGGCGACATGGACGGGACTTATACACTTTTAAACTATCATTTTGATCCTAGTGTACCAGTTAGACCAACAACAGAAGTGAATTTATATATGTTAGAGGATAATAAAACGATCAGACAAGCAGTAGCAGAGTATCAGCGCCAAAACCAAGAAGTATTTATTAATATACAAGTAGGGATTAGGGAAGGCGATAGTATGACAAAGTCTGATGCAATCCGTACGCTTAACACACAACTTCTAGCAGGGAAAGGGCCGGACATCTTAGTGCTAGATGGACTTCCAATACAATCTTATATGGATAAAGGTGTACTTTTAGATATGAGCGATTGGGTAGATGGTATGAGAGATAGTGGTCAGTGGCTAGAAAATATTACAGAGGCATATAGACAAGAAGATGGTACGATTTATGCACTACCAACACGCTTTAGCATACCAACTCTATGGGGGAACAAAGAACTTGTAAATGAAGTCGATTCACTAGAAGGACTAGCAGCTTGGGCTAAGGAAAATCCAGATAAGCAAGTACTCTATAATAGGACGTCAGAAGATCTTATTAAGCAGTTCTATGGTATTACAGCACACCAGTGGATGGATGAAAAAGGACAAATTAAAGAAGATGACTTTGTAACATTCCTAGAGTCTATTAAAACATTAGCAGATCAAGGTGTTGGAGATGAAGAAGCTAGTATGGATACATCATCATCAGGCATGACGATAGAGTTTAACAATCCGGATGATCCTGCAATTAAGGAGAGCGTTAAAAATACGTTATCAACAGAATATATGGCTCATAAGGATGTTGAATTGCATCTGACAGAAGTTCAAGGTTTCAGAGATATTCCATATTTAAACTCAGCTATTATGCAAAGGGGAGATGGAGACTTTGGAGTGGCTCTAGCTAGGGATGGCGGCGTATACAGCCCGATAGGCATTATAGGGATTAATGCAAATAGTAAAAATCAAGACATTGCAAGAGATATTGTAAAGCTCGCTATGTCTAAAGAGGTTCAAAAAGTAGATTTATATGATGGCCTTCCTATTGATAAAGAGGCACTAGAAGAACAAGCCACACTAGATAAAGATTCAATGATGGTCTCAGCGATGCCAATGGCTATTGAAAAGCCTATACAGATGCAACCTGCCACACAAGAGTCTTACACAAAACTAAAAGAACAAGTAAATAAGCTAACGATTCCAGCAATGACAGATGAAGTGCTTATGAATCTTATTATAGAAGAGACGAAAGGATACTTTAATGGCGAGAAAACAGCAAGTGAAGCTGCCACAGCAGCAGCAAAACGTACAAGAGCCTATTTGGCAGAGTAAAGTAAAGAGCGACTTAAAAGTTGCTCTTTGCTTTATGCTACCAAGTCTTGTAGGTGTAATAATTTTTATTTTTATCCCTTTTATAGATGTAATACGTCGATCCTTCTTTGGCGCTATGAGTGGTGAGTTTGTAGGACTTAAAAATTATATGAGTATCTTCCAAAACGATGCTTTTAAACTAGCTGGGATGAATACTTTAAAATTTACATTTATTTGTATTCCTTTGCTCGTTATTGTCTCTTTAGGATTAGCTCTTTTAATTAATACGCTTGAAAAGAAAGCACAATTATTTAAGATGACTTTCCTCTTACCTATGGCTATTCCTGTAGCTTCGGTAGTACTTCTATGGCAAATCCTTTTTCATCAAAATGGGCTTTTAAGTAGTGGGATTATAGCACTTGGCGGGCAAAGAGTGGACTGGATGAAGACAGATTGGGCTTTCTGGATTCTTGTTGCAAGTTATTTATGGCGTAACATTGGGTATGATATGGTACTTTGGTTAGCAGGACTTAGTACTATTTCACCAGCAATATATGAGGCAGCAAAGGTAGATGGTGCAAGTAGCTGGCAGCAATTTACAAAGATTACAATACCTCAGCTTTTACCAACTTTATTTACTATAGTCGTATTGTCACTGCTTAACTCTTTTAAAGTATTTAGGGAGGCCTACCTCATTGCAGGGGATTATCCGCATGATAGTATGTATATGCTTCAGCATTTATTTAACAATTGGTTTGTGTCCTTAGACATTGATAAATTATCAGCAGCAGCTACCATCGTTGCAGGGGTTATTTTGATATTGATTTTACTATTGCAAAGAACTTGGGGAGGGGATGAGGACTAATGAAAAAATATATACCTATAACGCTAGTTAGTTTCCTAGGACTTATTGTGTGGTTACCTTTATGGATGCTTATAAGTGGTTCACTGATGCCTATTGATGAGATTAAGGTATACTTTGGGCCAGTACTTTTAGGAGGTTCAGGTATTGCAAAATGGCCGCTTATTCCAGATTATCCAACACTTAGACCTTATGTAGAATTATTATTAGACTCTCCAGAGTTTTTTGCTATGTTTTGGAATTCTATTAAGATTGTTGTACCCGTTTTAATAGGACAGGTATGCTTTGGGATGCCAGCAGCATGGGCTTTTGCAAGATTTAAATTCCCATTTAAAAAGTTACTCTTTACACTTTATATAGCGCTTATGCTTATGCCTTTTCAGGTAACTATGGTACCGAACTACTTGGTACTTGATCAAATGGATTTACTTAATACAAGAGAAGGCATTATATTACCACTTGTCTTTTCTACATTTCCCGTATTTATTATGTATCGTTTTTTTAGCTCTATACCAGAAACGATGATAGAAGCTATCAAAATAGACGGAGCAGGGCACTTTAGAGCCTTTCTACATATAGGATTGCCACTAGGTGCACCTGGTATTATATCTGCTCTTGTACTAGGATTTTTAGAGTACTGGAATATGATAGAGCAGCCTCTTACATTTATACAAGATAAATCTTTATGGCCATTATCATTGTATTTGCCACAGATTGCCGTAGATCAGCTAAGCGTTTCTATAGTGGCATCCGTAATGATGCTTATTCCGGCCCTTTTAGTCTTCTTATGGGGACAAAACGATTTAGAGGCAGGGATTCGTGTAGCTGGACTTAAAGAGTAATGTTGAAAGGAGAAGGTTTGAATTAATGAATATGAATTTAGAAAATAGGCTTAAAAAAGAACTTCCTCCTCCAAAAGAGGAGAGAGATAAAGTAAAGCAAATCGCTATAAAGGCATTAGGTGGCTTCCTCATTATCATGGTGGCGCTTACAGGGCTTTCAAGGTCTGCTGATGCCATTACAACACCGCAGGTCGTAGCAGAAAGACCAAAAGGTGGACGTATTGATCAAAAGGTAGAAGTAAGCGGTACCCTAAAAGCGAGAGATGAAGAGAGTATGGAAGTGGGTGAAGGGCTCCTTGTGAAAAATGTATTTGTAGAAGAGGGGGAGCGTGTTCAAAAAGGAGATGTTCTTTTAGAATTAGATGCCAAAGAGATAAAAGAGAAGCTAGAGATTGCAGAGGATGATTTAAAGAAGTTACAACTTAGGTTAGAACAGCTTGGTTTAAACAAAGACTTTACAGCAAATCATTCACCTATGGAAACAGCTAAGAAAACATTAACAGAACTTGAAAAAGATAAAATAGAGCTTGTGAAAAAAGAAGATATTCAAGTAGAACGTGCAAAAGAGAAAGTAAGAGAAGCTGAAGAAGACTTAAAGGAAGCAGAAGCCAACTTTTCTACTTCCCAAGAAGAGAGCTTAGAAGAACAACTTACCAAAGCAAAAGAAGCAGAAAAAGAAGCACAAAAGTATTTAAATGATCAAAAATATGAAAAGGATAAGGCCCTAAAAAGAGCTCAGCAAACAGTAGATGAAGCCAAAGAAAATCTCTGGCTCTTAGGAGGAGGAGAGGCAACAGCTGCATTGCAAGCATTAGAACGTGCCGAGATGGAGTATGAAATTACAAAATCAGACTGGGAACGTACTCTAAAAGCTGCTGAAGAATCCCTTCAAAAAGCTAAAGAAAAGATGCAAAAACTCGAAAATGGTGAGATAGATGATGAGCTCTTTAAGCAAGAGGAGGAAAAGGTTAAAGTAGCAAGAAATCAAGTTAAAGAGCAAGAACGCTTATTAGAAGATACAATAGTAAGCAGAGAAGATGCAATAGCGGAACTAGATAGAAAAATAGAAGATGCGAAAAAAGACCTAGTAAAAGCAGAAAGTGAAGAAGAAAATCTAGCACTTAATAAAGAACAAGATCTTCAAAAGGAAAGCATTGAGAAAGAGCTTATGCAGTTAGATATAGAAGCAAAGAAAAGAGAGATTGCTAGATTGCAAAAGGCTACTGAAGAAGGTGGTCAATTAAAAGCACCATCCGCAGGTATTATTGGAGAAGTAAAGGTTAAAAAAGGTGATACGACAACACAAGGGGACCTTCTTGTATTTGTTAGAGATACAAGTGAATATATACTTGAAGCGCATTTAAGTAAGGAAGAAGCTGAGTATATTCAAATAGGAGATAAAGTACAAGTTACCCTGGAAGGAGAGAAAACACCTCTAGAAAATACAGTAGTAGAAAATATTGTACCCGTACAAGGAGATACAGACGGTAAGAAGAAAGTGAGCATTAGCGTGCCAAAAGGTGAACCAGGGATGAGTGCTACACTGAAAGTAACTAAAGAATCTGACAAGTACCGTTACATTTTACCTATTGAAGCGTTAAAAGAAGACAATGGAAGTCAATATATTCTTGTAGCAAAGAAGCAAACTACAACTCTGGGTGAACAAATCATCGCTGAAAGAGTTGAGGTGATGGTACGAGATAAGAATCAAAGTAGTGTAGCTGTAGAAGGCCCACTAGGTGTAGAAGATAGAGTCATTATAAGAAGTAATAAACCTATTTTAGCAGGCGATAGAGTCCGCCTGGTTGAACAATGATAAGGGCGTATAAGCGCATTATTTCATATGTACTTGTTGTATTTATAACCTTATTGGCATGGAGTATATGTCTAACAAATGCGCAGAAAATACAAGTATTACAAGATGTAGTAGAACTTCGCTATGATAGAGAAAAGCTGGATGTTGAGACGATAAAGAACCTTCAAAAAGGAGAAAGCGAAAGTAGTGAAAAAATCGTAAAAAGTTTTATAGCATGGGAGCAAAGCCCTAAAGAAGATTTAAGGAATAAAGAACTTGCTAAAAATGTAACAGGAGAAGTTGTTAAAGTATATGGCAACCTAACCATGCTGTTTCCTGTAGAAAAACTACAAGGACAAACACTCTATGAAGGTGATGGGGAAGGTACAATCATAAGTGAAGGTGTAGCCTATAGCTTGTGGGGAAGTACCGATGTTGTAGGTCAAAGTCTTATAGTAGGGGATAAAGCGTATGTGGTAAGAGGTGTACTTAAAGAAAAAAGTAATAGAATCATCACCCAAGCAGATATGGCAGATAAAGAAACAAAGTTTAGTGCGCTGAGGGTACAACTTGTAGATAAAGAAAATGTAGAAGGAGTGATAAGTACATTAAAATTTAAATATAACTTGCCTGAAAGCGTACTAAGAAACTTATCTTTAACGAGCATTTTATTAAGTGGACTAGCACTTTTACCAGGTTATCTATTAGGATTTTATGGGCTTATTAAACTGTATAAATTCATCTATAGTACCCATAGATACTGGGTATCAGCTATTCTTTTAAGTATTATAGCACTAGGTTTAACCGGGATAACAATAGAGATGATGCAGTTTATAACCTACATACCTTCTTATATTATTCCAAATAAATGGTCAGACTTTACATTCTGGTCAAAACTCATAGATGGATTCATAGAAAATAGCAGACAGTTACAGGCCTTGCCTGCTTTAATAGGAGATGGATGGTATAACGGAATAAAAGCCATGATAGTAGGAGGTTTTAGCATAACTTGTGTAGGGATGCTAGCCTTTAGTAAAATAGCTAAAGTAGAAGAGGGTAAGACATTGTTCCATAGTACTTTAGGTGCTATTATGCTGAGTTTTATAACTATTATGTTAGTCTATCGCTTAGAAGGGCAAGTAACGATGATTGAGGCCTTCTGGGGTGTAATGCCTATGTATCTCCTGATTACATTTATTATTAATAAGTGGACTAAATTGTTAAGTTAATTTATTGGTTTTTAAGATAAAAAGCCTTGCACTATTTGTCTAGTGTAAGGCTTTTTTAGATTTATAAGATAAGGGAACTTTATTGTTTGCTTTTAGTGTAGAGCTGCTTAGTCTTGAAGCCTTGCTTTAAGATTTCTGCCATCTCTATTAAGCGTTTATCAATAGTGTTTTGCGTTCTAGCACTATAGACGTAACGTGCCCAATCTCTTTGATAGCCTGGGGTCAGTGCCACGTAGCGTTCAAGAATTTCAGGTTGGTTTTGGAAATAGACCTTTAAATCTGTAACTTTATCTTTATAATCATCTACACACTGACTAGGTTTAGTGGATTTTTTTAATGCTTTTTTGAGATGTCTTAAGCCACAGACTGTAAAAGTATCATTAAAAGCGACCATTCTTGAAAATTTTAATAAACTTTCTTTGAAATAGCCATCTTCATCCATAGGGAGTGTCATAATACTGTCTCTATGGATAAAGGTATCATAGTGTTTATTACCTTTTTTAGGATAGACCAGATAAAGGTAGCCTCCCTCTGCTAGTAAATTTTGCTCTACGACCTCATCAATAGCTTTTTCAAATTCCTCTAAAGAAAATACAAAGGAAAATATACAATCATATTGGGTTTGTTGTACCTTATAATCTGCAAAAATATCTTGTAGCTCCGTAACTGTATCGGGTACATTTAAGAATAATCTGTTTTTATAGTTTTCAATTTTTAATTTATCTAATACTGTTTTTACTTGTGTCATAAGTGTATATCCTCATTTATTGTTAGAAATATTTTTCTTAATACGACCATAACATTAGAAATAAGAATAAGCAATCTATACGAAGAAAAATAATAATTTATCAATGTAGATTTCGGAATAATACAAAAAATTATCAGTGTTATGATATAATCACTACTAAAGGTTGCTAAAGAAGATTTGTGTTTATTTTTAGAAGGGGGGCAAAGATGAGAGTACAAGTTGTAGATTATAATAAAGAATGGAAAATGATGTATGAGCAAGAGGCTAAGGCCATTGAATATATTCTAGGGGATTTGCTTGTTGAAGTACATCATATTGGCAGTACATCTGTTGAGGGATTAAAGGCAAAACCAATTATTGATATCATGCCTGTAGTTAAAAAGATTGAAGAAGTGGATGCGTTTAACTTGGAATTCGAAAAAATAGGCTATGAGTGCATGGGTGAGTTTGGTATAAAAGGACGAAGATATTTTAGAAAAGGCAAAGATGAACGCACACACCAAGTACATATCTTTGAGGAGAGTAATGTGGAAAATATCAAGAGGCATCTGGCAGTACGTGATTATCTAAGAGTACATGATGATGTAGCCTTAGAATATGGCAAGTTAAAAGAAACTCTAGCATTAAAATATCCAAATGATATAGAAGACTATTGCGATGGAAAAGATGATTTTGTAAAGCAGATGGAACGTGATGCACTCAGGTGGAAAGAGCTAAAGGGATGGAGCTGCGTTATTGAAACAAAGACAGTAGAGGCTTTAAGAAATTCAACTGGATATATAAAATGAAGAAGTCCCTAGAAAAATATAGAAAATAAAAGGTAAAAGGGGATTAGTATGAGATGCTAAGAAAGCCTTACTTATTAAATAGGTAACTTATGTATAAAAATTATAAGACTAATACTTTACAAGTTAGGCACTACTCCTTTCAGGAAATGGTGCCTTTTTTAGAGTCGTGATTATTTGTAAAAGCACTTAAAAAATAATTTTGAAAGTGAACTTTTTAAGGTGTTTTTCCATCTTTAAATATAGAACCGGTTCAAAAGATAGGAGTGTTAGGAAAGGATGAAAATAGAGAAAGAGGAATTTGAGCAGCTTATAGAGCAGCATAGAGGTGTGATTGAACGCTTAGTTTATTATAAGATTCCTATTAAAGAAGATGCAGAGGATATTCTTCAAGATATATGGCTCATAGCTTATGAGAAGGTGAATCTACTAAGAGAGAAACAGTTGTTTAAAGCTTGGCTTATTAAAATTGCAGCTAATGCTTGCTATGCCTACTATCGTAAAGTATTCAAAAGCAATGAAGTAGCTTTGGATAAAGATTTAGAAAAAAGTTATATGAAAGACTTAGGAAGCTGGCGAGTAGGAAGAAGTGTAGAAGAAAATGTAATGGAAGTGCTAGAGCATTTAAAGGAAGAGCAAGGTAAAGTACTTCAACTTTTTTATTATTATCAATTGCCTATAGCAGAGATTGCAAAAAGGCTTAATTTACCGGAAGGAACGGTAAAGAGCAGGTTAAGTGCAGCACGTAAAAATTTTAGAAAGAATTATCCGTATTTTAAAGATGAAAAAGGAGATGAAGAGATGAAAAAGAACATCTTTCCAGAGATTAGTCCACTTATTACAATAGAAAAAGTAGATGCACCAGAGTTTGAAGTAAGATGTATGCAAGATACAGGTTACTTTATAAGACCTAGAGTAGGGGAACATGTAAGTGTAGCAGCTTATGACTTTACCACTTATCCAGAGATGAAAAAATCACGTGAATGGCAAATTACTGTAGAAGGAAAAGCTAAGATTCATGGAATAGAATGTATAGAAGCTAAAGTACAGTTTGCTGTACATAGTTATAATTATTACTTCAGAGAAACTGAGGATTATATTCAAACATTAGCGGCTTGGGAGTTAGATGAACAAGGCTTTAAGAAGTTATCAACCTTTTTAGATGATGATTTTTGGGCCTATTGGGGAATCGGTGAAGATAACTGCGGAGAAGCAATTTTAAGAAAAAGAAGAGGGGATATTGAGGTAAAAGAAGATGGCACCTTATATAAAGCCCAGATTGAGCCACATAATTATGATATAGTAGGAAGATATAAGGTAACAATCGGACAAAAAAGTTACGATACTATTAGGCATATATATTTTAATCAACATGATGAATTAGTTGAAAACTATATCTCTAAAGAAGGTAAGAATATTTTATTTAGACGCTTTAACAAATACAACTGGCAAGTAGGAAAAGAGGAAGGGTATAGTAAGCCATGGACAGAAATGTTTCCAGAAACAGATAGAGTTATTTTAAATGGAGAAATCTATGTACACTGGTACAACTGCTTACCTGATTATATTATGGATGAGGTAGTGCAAAATAGTAATTGACACATAAAAATAGAGATGGCACTTGATGTGACCCCAATAAGTTAGACTTAATAGCGTAGTAGTTTTTGGGCATGGTATGATAAAGTAGACACAAAGTTAAAATAAAATAGTAAAAGGTGGTCTACTTATGAGAAGAAGTTATGATAAACAGTTTAAAATTGCTGCAG
>ERZ791765.1089-NODE-1089-length-19609-cov-4.318400_pt1 | contig 19609 bp, 17 predicted proteins | sample MGYA00509949_ERZ791765 | MGnify/ENA primary metagenome ERZ791765 (study PRJEB30046, sample SAMN00791980) | human gut metagenome | study: EMG produced TPA metagenomics assembly of the A metagenome-wide association study of gut microbiota in type 2...
ATAAAATGTTATAATTAATTATGTTTCACGTGAAACATAATTAATGTCATAGCTAAGAATTGTTACTAACTGATGCGATTGGATTTATATATTGTCATTGTTGCATAATTTACGTAATTCTCTAATATCTTAAACTTTCATAAATGGCATGTTTTACGACTTTTTGTTTTCAAAGTAAAACCAGAATGAAAGTGAAATAAAATAGTTCAATTATAAATGTTTTATTATTCTATTTCACTTTGATTTAATGATGCTTTACTGTATATCACATACCTTAAACTAATGGCAATATGAGCTATTACACCATGAAACTATAAAATTATGATTTATTTCACTTTAGTTATTAGATAATTTATTATTATATAATATGTTATGCTTTACTCGTTCTTTACTCATGTATCTGTGCATTCGAGCTATTACGTCATGCATTGCATGACAATTCGTTCGTTAATGGCACAAGAAAAATAAATGTCTATTTCGCAGCCACTTTCTTTTCTTTTCTTTTGTGTTCAATATAATTTAAGTGTAATAATTATATTGATGATAGTAAAAATGTCAATTATAAAAATAGTGATTATAATATGATGTGAGTGTCAAAAGTAAATTTTGCCACTTACTGATGTAACCAGATTGCTTCATTGCTATACGATTCATGCAATTCTCGAACACCTCAAACTTACATAAAATGGCGTATTTACACTGTTTTATTCTGTTTTCAGTGCTCGATGTGTAAATAAGTGTAAATCGCTTATTTGTGCGAACACAAACGAAATTATACTTTTGACACTTACATCATAATATTCAATAAAATAGTCTACAATTGCTGCATATTGCGGACTGAAATTAATAAAATATATGAAAAACGCTCAATAAATATTGAAAAAAATATAGTTTAGTATTAGACTATTATAGTGGATAAATAGATAGATTACATTTAAATGATTTAAACATATATTAATGAAATAACCTTAATACAGTTATTATACATAATGCAAAAAATGGTTCAACAAATATTATTGATAAATATTAACTGATGTATCTTTACACATTTTTTATTTTTATAGAGTCTGATTTTTAATAAAAAATCACATTTATGATTTTAATTCTACTTATAGTATTGAGTTAGGTGCAAGTTCAAAAAAAACTTTATTATATAAGCAGAAATGATTTTTGAAAAATTGGTATTTGTATTATAAAATAAAATGTAATGTTTCACGTGAAACATATAGATAGTTATGGTTTATCTAATAAGTTATATACAATTTTGAGATATGTTTTTCTGATTTGAATGTTATAATATTTAATTATACGAACTTGGATTGATGCATTGCTACGCAATTTATTCAATCCTCTAACATCTGAAAATTTTACAAATAATATATTATAATACCAGAGTTAAAAGGTCTAAACCCACATGAGCTTGCTTATAGGTAGGTTTAGACCTTGGGACCCACCTACGATATGAACATGAAAGTTGGATGATAATCCCACGATATGTGAATATTGGGGGGATTGTGGAAGTGCGTAGCACGGAACAATTCGTAGGTATCAAAGTTGTGGGTTTTTGACCCCGACATCATATTATTATATCATGGTTAAAAGGCATAAACCTACATGAGTTTATTTATAGGTATATATGAAAACTTAAGACCAGCCCCAATATGAATATAGAGGAGGGATGATAATCTCACATTATGCGAATATTGTGTATGGTGCAATTTGCCAGTGGTACATGTTTAGCATATACCGAAGTATAGCGCAGACGTGTGAGTACGTAATATGAAATAATCCTAAGGTATTAAAGTCGTGGGCTTTCAATCACGACATCTTTAATATTTTTATAATACAATGTTTCACGTGAAACGTTGTTAAGCGTATATATCACATTGTGGTTATTAAAATTCTCTATATTAAGTCTGTATTAAATATAGAGAAAAAGCTTTTAACTATTTAATGGAAAGAGGTTGAAAATGGGGAGAATTATAGCAATAGCTAACCAAAAAGGTGGAGTAGGTAAAACAACAACAGCTATAAATTTGTCGGCGTGTCTAGCCGAAGCTGGTCAAAAAGTACTTTTAATTGATATTGATCCACAGGGAAATGCTACAAGTGGGGTTGGTATTGATAAGAATAATGTTGATAAAACAGTATATGATGTTATTTTAAGAGAATGCAGCATAGAAGATGCAATAATACATAATGTATATGATAATTTAGATGAACTGCCATCAAATGTGAATTTAGCTGGTGCAGAGATAGATTTAATAGACGTAGACAGAAGAGAGTACGTGTTGAAAGACGAAATCTCGAAGGTAAGAAAAAAATACGACTATATAATTATGGATTGCCCTCCTTCTTTAAGTATGCTTACTGTTAATGCAATGACAGCAGCCGATACTGTACTTGTTCCAATCCAATGCGAATATTATGCATTGGAAGGATTATCACAGCTTATGTACACAATTAATCTTGCAAAAAAGAAACTGAACAAGAAACTAGAGATGGAAGGTGTTGTTTTTACAATGTTTGATGCAAGAACAAATCTTTCACTTCAGGTTGTTGAAAATGTTAAGGATAATCTCAAACAAAATGTATATAAGACTATAATTCCTAGAAATATAAGATTAGCAGAAGCTCCAAGTTATGGAAAGCCAATCAATCTGTATGATACAAAATCAACTGGTGCAGAAAGTTATAGATTGCTAGCACAGGAAGTTATGGACAGAGATAAGAAAATATAAGACAAGAATAAAAATGTAAAATATTTAAAATGTATTAAGATAGGAGAATGAATATGCCAGCAAAAACAGGTTCAAAAACAAAGAGTAAAGGCGGATTGGGTAGAGGAATATCAAATCTTATTAATGTTGATGATGAAAATGAAAAGAAAGAAGATAATGTGGTAGTTAAAGAAGTAGTAAAGGAAGTAGTTAAAGAGGTTAAAGTCCCATCTGAAACTAAAGTAAAATTATCACTTATTGAGCCTAACAAAGACCAGCCAAGAAAGGCTTTTGATGAAGATGCTTTGATAGAATTATCAGAATCTATTAAACAGTATGGTGTTTTACAACCACTGCTTGTTCAGAAAAAAGATAATTATTATGAAATAATAGCTGGTGAGAGAAGATGGAGAGCAGCAAAACTTGCAGGTGTTAAAGAAGTGCCTGTTGTAATAAAGGATTATTCTTCACAGGAGGTTATGGAAATAGCTCTTATTGAAAATATTCAAAGAGAAGATCTTAATCCTATAGAAGAAGCTAAGGCTTATCAGAGACTTATCAAAGACTACAGATTAAAACAGGATGAGGTTGCAGAAAAAGTATCTAAATCAAGAGCAGCTATAACTAATTCCTTACGACTTTTAAAATTAGATGAACGTGTCCAGGATATGGTTATGGAAGGAAAAATCAGTAGTGGTCATGCAAGAACTATTATATCTATTGAAGATAAAGATAAACAGTATATGATAGCTCAGAAAATATTTGATGAAAAGTTAAGTGTGCGTGAAGTGGAAAAATTAATGAAAACACTTGATGCACCCGAAAAAAAAGAAAAAAAACTTCCAGCAAATGATTTTGTATATAGAGATCTTGAACAGAAATTAAAAAATATAATGGGAACACAAGTTATTATAAAAAATAAGAGCAATAATAAAGGTAAAATAGAAATAGATTACTATTCGCAGGCAGAACTTGAAAGAATATATGATTTATTAAAGAAAATAAATGAATAAAAAGTGAAAAAGGTGAATAAAAAGTATATTTATGTATATATGTATTCGCACACTTACTCATCATAGACAAAATACATTATAAATAAACGGATAAATAAAACAATGAAAAACAGGAAGGAGAAAAAATGTTAGATGTATTTGGCTTATTTAGCGTTGAAACGCTATATGTATTAATAGGAATAATTGCATTGCTTGTGATAGCTATTGTTCTATCAATAGTTGCTATAGCAAAGTCTTCATCAATGAAAAAGAAATATAATAAAATGATGGAGGGCTCTGATGGAAAGAGCATAGAGCAGATAATAAAAGACTATACAGCTGATGTTAAACTGCTTAAAAGTACTTATGAAGATAACACAGCTGCTATTAAGGATATATATGAAAAGCTGCAGTATACATTCCAGAAAATTGGAATTGTCAAATATGATGCATTTCATGAGATGGGTGGAAAACTAAGTTTTGCGTTGTGCATGCTCGATAATAACAACAATGGTTATCTGGTTAATGTAATGCACAGTAATAATGGATGTTTTGCATATGTAAAGGAGATAATTAACGGAGAATCATTTATAGAACTTGGTGGAGAAGAAGAAAAGGCACTTAAGCAGGCAGTAGCTGGAAGAATGGGTGATGAAGAATTGAGCCAGGAAGTAAATGATATAGTGAATAATGTTAATCAGAAATAAAAAAACTTTGATAATGATATAAAGCAAAACACAAAACGTAAGTAATAAAAAATAAAAAGAATACAATGAAAATACAAAAATAACTATAAAAATAAATAAAACGTGAGAATAAAAAGTATATTAAAAAGTATGCAATAAAGTACTGGAAATTATGTATAAAAAGGTGCATAATTAGTAAAGTATAATTATGAATACGAAATAATGGAGGAAAGTATGTTAGATTTAAAGTTTGTCAGAGAAAATCCAGACATCGTAAAGCAGAATATTAAGAATAAATTTCAGGATAGAAAGTTACCTTTAGTTGATGAAGTTATCGAGCTTGATGCACAGGCAAGAGCTGCACAGACAGAAGCCGATGAATTAAGAGCTAATAAGAATAAGCTTTCTAAGCAGATTGGTGCACTTATGGCTCAGGGTAAGAAAGAAGAAGCTGAGGATGTTAAGTCTCAGGTTTCAGCAAGTGCTGACAGATTAGCAGAGCTTGAAGCTAAAGAAGCAGAACTGAATGAAAAAGTTACTAAGATTATGATGACTATTCCTAATATCATAGATCCATGTGTTCCTATAGGAAAAGATGATAGTGAGAATGTAGAAGTTGAAAAGTTTGGTGAACCAGTTGTTCCAGATTATGAGATTCCATATCATACAGAGATTATGCAGAAGTTTGATGGTATTGATCTAGATGCAGCTGGTAAGGTTGCAGGTAATGGTTTCTATTATCTTATGGGAGATATAGCAAGACTTCATTCAGCAGTTATATCTTATGCAAGAGATTTCATGATAGATAGAGGTTTCACATATTGCATACCTCCTTATATGATAAGAAGTAATGTGGTTACAGGTGTTATGAGTTTTGATGAGATGGATGCAATGATGTATAAGATTGAGGGAGAAGATCTTTATCTTATCGGTACAAGTGAACATTCTATGATTGGTAAATTTATTGATACAATAACACCAGAGGAAGAACTTCCAAAGACTCTTACAAGTTATTCACCATGTTTCAGAAAAGAAAAAGGTGCACATGGTATAGAAGAAAGAGGCGTATATAGAATCCACCAGTTTGAAAAGCAGGAAATGATAGTTGTATGTAAGCCAGAAGACAGCAGAATGTGGTTTGATAAACTTTGGAAGAATACAGTGGATCTTTTCCGTTCACTTGATATTCCTGTAAGAACACTTGAATGTTGTTCAGGGGATTTAGCTGATCTTAAGGTAAGATCTATAGATGTAGAAGCATGGTCACCAAGACAGAAGAAGTACTTTGAGGTTGGTTCATGTTCTAACTTAGGAGATGCACAGGCAAGAAGATTAAAGATAAGAGTGCAGGGAAAGGATAAGAATAAGTACTTTGCACATACACTTAACAACACATGTGTGGCACCTCCAAGAATGTTAATAGCATTTTTAGAGAACAATCTTCAGGCAGATGGAAGTGTAAAGATTCCTAAGGTACTTCAGCCATATATGGGTGGTAAGACAGAGCTTAGCAAGTAAGTATAATATTATTATTGAAAATGCATGATAAAATGTGATTGTTAAAAGTGGAATTTGGCAATGGCTGAGATATCAGGTTTGTTTCGTTACTTTTTAATTCACGCAATCCTTGCAGCAGGATAATAAAATAACAGAAAAAATACCGTGCCATTATTAAATAATGACACGGTATTTGATATATAGAAAGATTTGTGTTATCTTTATAAATATATAAGCAGGGGAATATTGAGTGTGGAGTTTATTAAGTTGTTTAAATGGGAAGTAGCTCGCAAGCGGAAATGGAGTATGTATGAAAAAGGTTAAGGTAAAAAGTCTTAAGGGGAATGAGATATTAGCCCTTCCTATAGTGACAGATGGTGGCACGGTACTTATACATGCAGATGTTGAGTTGAAGCCGGAGCTTATAAACAGAGCAATACGCCTGGGAATAAAGTCTCTTTATATAAAGGATTACCCTGAGGAAGTAATAAATAAAGAAAATTATAATCATATAGTTATATCCTCAGAAGACGATTATGATGATGTTTATAATGAAGGTCAGGATGTTAGCGATAGTGAATGTGCTGATGTAAAAAATGAAAAAAAGACTGAGTATAATAATAAATATATAGAAAATCACATTTATAAGGTAGAAGAAACTGCTATTAATTCAAGAACTATAATAAAAGATGTACTTGAGAAGCATATATATAGACATAATAGTGATTTAAAGGTTATAGGAGAGCAGGCTGAAAAGATAATAGAATCAGTTATAGAAGAGCCAGAGGTTATTACAAATATAACTGAGATGAGAAATATTTCTACTGATATGTACACACATTGTATAAATGTATGTGCTTTATCAACAATCATGGCATTAAGATTAAAGATGAGCGAGAAGCAGGTAAGAAATATATCTATAGGTGCAATTCTTCATGATATAGGACTTAGATATATTAAAGTTCCATATATGAATACCAATGAAACATATATGAATGTAAAGGATGCACTGGAATATAAGAAACATACAATATTTGGCTACAGTTCTTTACAGGATGAGGGCTGGATACCAGATATTGCAAAAGAGATTATTCTGCTTCATCATGAAAGAATAGATGGAAAGGGCTATCCATTCCAACATAAGGGCGATAAAATAAAGACCGAGGTAAAACTGGTATCTTTATGTGATGATTTTGAGAGTCTCATAAGCGGAGTTGGTTCAACAAAGCTTAAAATATATGAAGCAATAGAATACATAAAGGCTAATCAGGGTATTAAGTATGATGCCACAATAACGGATAAATTGCTTGAATCAGTTGCTGTATATCCAGTGGGAATAAATGTTATAACAAGTGAAGGTGAAATGGGTGTTGTTGTAAGACAGAATCATAAGTTTACGGACAGACCAGTTATAAAGATGCTTAAGCATGCAGATGGTTCCCCATATAATGATGACGTAGAGAAAGATCTTATGAAGTATCTTACATTGTTTATAGTAGATACGGAGTAGATTTTATTAAAGATTGTATAGTTAAAATATGTGATATATGTGTATAATAAATATGTCATATGGGACTATAATAAAATAAGATATATATCTATAAATAGAAGGATAGTTATGAATTTATATATAAGGGCTATAGGGTTCCAGTATCTTGATGCGGATTTTGAAGAAGAGATGATTCACGCAGGAATATTAGACAGTATAGAAAAGGGTTTTGTTATAAAGAATACAAAACTTAACAGAGGAGCCGTAATAGTAAGAGTAAGTGAATCAACAGGATTGTATATATATGGAAGATTCAAGGGTGATGAGTTTATATATGAGTATTATTTTCCTTTTATACTTGGGAAAACAAGCTGTGACAATGATGAGATAACCATTGAAAGGCATCTTGATAAGGAGTCGTTTGCAGTTGTATGTGATGAGTCAAGAACAGGAGTTACTCTTATATTTTATCTGCAGAATGTTATGGATTATCTTGAATTTATATTTGATAAGAATGGGCTTAAGCAGAAAGAGTATAATATTGATAGAAAAGGTTCGGTATATAGAATACCTATTAAAAATAAAAAGGTAAGTCTGACTGCACTCTCTATAGGTGGCATGATACTCCTGCCTTCTCACAGAAAAATAGAACCAGTAAAGGCGAAGAAGGAACAGGATGAAAGGGAAAAACTTATACAGGCAGCTAAGAAGGGTGATGAGACAGCAATAGAGAATCTGACAATTGAGGATATTGATACATATAATGAGCTGTCACAGCGTATATTAAAAGAAGATGTATTTTCAATAGTTGACTCATCGTTTATGCCTTGTGGTGTTGAATGTGACCAATATCAGGTTGTAGGAGAAATATTAGAGCTTGAAGAGGAAATAAATCACTACACGAAGGAAACTGTATATATTATGGTTATTGAATGTAATAATCTTAGTATGACAGTTGCTGTAAATAAGGCAGATCTGCTTGGAGAACCTGCGGTTGGAAGAAGATTTAAGGGTCAGGTATGGCTGCAGGGAAGTGTCGCATTTAAGGGGTAACAGATAAAATATATAATTAAATGTAAAATTAAATGTAAAGTTGAATGTAAATTTTAAACAGATTATTTGCAGACTATTGAAATATATGTTATTTGCAGATTATTTGCAGATTATTGAAATATATGTTTGCCACGTATATGTAAATGTGGTATAATACCTAAGGTTTTATCAGTTGTCAGTGTGATAGAACCTGTATAGAAGTTCCTTTAGTTAAATGGATATAACGGCCCCCTCCTAAGGGGCAGTTGGGGGTTCGATTCCCCCAGGGAACATTATCGAATTTTGGAAGAGTCCGTTCAGATTAGATACATACAATCTAGTCTGGACGGATTTTTTGTGTGAGCAATGAGTCAAGGCTTCTTGTATATTGATTTTTTGACTGATATGTGTACAATATAAAATATACTATCTTTTTACGTTGATGACATAAAATTAATATACAGAACAGTGTGTATTGAGCGGATCGTTGACCTGAATCAGATGCATTTGAGCGTGGAAAGTAAAATCGAAGCAGCAGATGCACACAAGAGAAGGGGATATCTGTCAGAGAGTAATTTCATCGATCTGTATACGTTTGCCGGTGTACTGAACGGAATGTGGTCCTGCGTAGACGAGTGGAAAAAAGATAAAGAAACAGGTAGCATTGAAAAGTTCCTGTCGGACAAGAAACGCGTACAGGAGTTACAGAAGGACTTCGGAACTCTGGAAAAGGAGGAATGCGATTTCTTAAGACAGCATAAGTATATGATTCAAGATTACGATTACGAAAATCAGCTGGACATTTCCGAAGAAGCAGTAAAGAAGAATTACGATCGGTTGGGTAAAGCAGAGCAGGATAAGGATACCAATCCTATGGAATGCGTGCTGGTAATGTTGAAACTATTCGATGGACTTAGAATCTATCGATTGAATTAAAATGGGAGTAATAACAGTGGAAAAATATGATGTAAGGTACAGCTTGATAGAGAAAAGCGAACTGGAAAATGTTCATGAATTGGGAAAGTACAGCTTTTGCGAAAAAGGTGAGAATGCCTATATTCTGAGTATAGGAAACCATCGCTTTATTACATTGCAATTCTCTTTGGAAAAGGCAAGAGGCACTTTGTATGGGAACGTCGGTGCGGCCAATATGCGAGAGTATATGGAAAATCAGGCAGCGGATCAGGAAGAGCACACACACCTCTTTGCAACAATCGGCAACAGTAAGATTGACTTGGAGGAAAATTTGTATCCCTCTGAATTGCGCATTAAAAATACGCATGTGAACGGAGGGCAGAACCCAGATAGTACCCTTGAATTTGAGCTGGATATAGTATTTACTAGAGATGGGATACGGGAGTGGAATAGGATAATGTTTTTCAGCGTTGATTTATATGGTGAGGATAGATTCCGGTTCGAGTATGCAAATGGAAGTTATGACAGTGTTGATGGGAAAATAGAAAAATTCACTTTTTAGGGAGGAAGCAAATGAAGTAGGGTATGAAACCGGTATGAGATTCACAAAAGGGAAGCACGCATTTATCATGGCAACCCATGTGGACCGGGCACATATTCATAATCATATAATTTTCAATTCCACTAATCTGGAATGTGCCCAGAAGTTTCGTGACTTCTGGTTTTCGGGAATTGCATTGCAGAGACTCAGCGACATTATCTGTCTGGAGCATGGACTTTCCATTATTCCGAATGTAAAATCGAGTAAGAGATAGCGGAGAACAAAGTATCCGGAACGGACCAGTATGCGGGATGTCATCAGGGAAGATATTCTGAAATGCCTGAAGAAGCAGCCGGCAGATTTTGAAGAACTTCTGAAATTATTACAGAAGGAAGTGTATGAGATTAAACGTGGAAAGCATACTGCAATATGTGGGAAAGAGCAGAAGCGTTTTATCAGATGCAGTTCTCTGGGAGAAGATTATACAGAAGAGAATCTGAAAAAAATAATTGCTGGTGAGAAAGAATTACCTGAGAAGAGTGAAAAAGTATCTGATCAGAAAGCTGTGAAATCAGAAAAACGGAAGTTTGACCTGGTGGTGGATATTCAGGAGAAAATGGCTTAGGGGAAGAATGGCGGATATGTCCGCTGGGCGAAGAAATATAATATAAAACAGTTTGCCGAGTCAATTCTGTTTTTACAGTAGCATGATATTCACGACAAGGAAACTTTGGATGCTTTGGTAGATGGAAGTTCGACCAGATATCATGAACTTATGAAAATCATCAAAGATGCTGAGGAAAAGATGGCGCAGAACAAGGTTCTCAAAACTCATATTATCAATTATGCAAAGACTAGAGAAACATACATTGTGTATCGTAAATCCGGTTACAGCAAAAAATTCTATGAGGCACATCGTGATGAAATCATTCTTCACAAAGCTGCAAAGGAAACATTTTCAAAACTTCCAGACGGAAAAATTCCGAAGGTAAAAGATCTGAATGAAGAATTTGCACGACTGCTTTCCGAGAAAAAAGCAGCTTACAGCGAGTACAAAAAAAAAAAAAAGAGATGCGGGATTATCAGATTGCGAAGCAAAATGTGGAATCCTTCTATGCTGCGCAGCAGACCTGGAATCAGGAGGAAGACCTGAAAAAGAAGCGACAGCAGCAGAGATAAACTTACGGGCAATCATCAAAATGAAAATTGATGGTTGCCCACTTTTTTGCAATTCCGGCAGAGCAGGAATGTATCAGTACTCACGAAGTGAGGGAACTGCTTGCTAACTTGCGAAGCAACAAAATATATTGGCTATAATTGTTGTATTTTACGGCGTCAATATGTTGACGCCAAAGACTGAAAGTGGTACAATAAAATGCAATATTTATTAAAATGGGGATAAGTATATGGATTGCAATGAATTTAAAAAATGGTTGGTTAAAAAAAACAAATATACAGATGCTTCAATAAAGGATATTGTTTCGAGATTGCGAAGAGCGAACAATATTTTGACTTTTCAAAATGAAGATATTTATTTGTTTAGATTGAATCAATGTGAAGAATTTCAAAAAGCTTCTGTAACTGTCAAATCTCAAATTAGGCGATCGGTTAGATTATATTTTCAATATTTAGAAGAAACGGAGAATACACAGTAATGAAAGTCTTATCTTTATTTGCAAATATAGGAGTAGCAGAAGCATACCTTAGAGGATCAGGAATAGAAGTTTCTGTGGCTAATGAATTATTAGAAAGACGTGCAAAATTATATTCTGAGATATATCCTGAGACAGAGATGATTTCTGGAGATATTACTAATGCAAAAATATTTAATCATGTCATAGAAGCAGCAAAGAATAAAAAAGTGGATTGCATAATGGCAACACCGCCGTGTCAAGGTATGAGTACTGCTGGTCAACAGGATGAAGAAGATGAAAGAAATAAATTGATTATGCCAGTTATGGATGCCGTTCATATTTTAAAGCCAAACTATGTGTTTATTGAGAATGTTCCTAACTTTTTGAATACAGCGATAGAAGTGAAGGGGAATAATATTTTAATACCAAAATATATTGAAAATGAATTGGGAAATGAATATGAGATACATAGTTATACTATAAATACAAAAAACTATTCTGTTCCACAGGTAAGGGAAAGAGCAATATTTTTAATTACAAAAAAAGGATTGAGTCATATTTGGCTGTTGCCTAAACCTGATGAGAAAATCATAACAATGAGAGATGCGATTGGAAATATTCCGTCTATAGATCCGTATATAAAAGATATTAGCAAAAAAGAAATGAAAGAAATGTTTCCAGAATATGAAGAAAAGAAAGAACGTGCTCTTGAAATATCTAGGTGGAATATTCCACCACATCATATAAAAAGACAGGTTGTTTCAATGATGCATACACCAACGGGGAAGACTGCTTTTGATAACGAAAAGTATTTTCCTGTCAAAGAAAATGGAACTCCTGTTAAGGGATACAGAAATACTTATAAACGGCAAAATTGGGATACACCAGCATATACAGTTACCATGGATAATAGGAAAATATCATCTCAAAACAATGTACATCCCGGAAGATATTTGGGAAAGGATAAGAATGGAGATGATGTGTATTCTGATGCAAGAACACTTACGTTATATGAACTTATGTTGGTAATGAGCTTGCCATCGGATTGGCCTGTTCCGGAAAAAACATCAGAAGCTTTTTTGAGACGCATAATAGGAGAGGGAATTCCTCCTCTATTTGTAAAAAAAGTGTTTGAAAAACTTATAGAGAGGTAAAGATAAAATGCGATTAAATGGATTATCGCTGTTTTCAAATGTTGGAATAGCAGAAGCCTATTTGAAGGATGTAGGGATTGATATAGTATTGGCTAATGAAATAGATGATAAAAGAGCCAGATTTTATCAGGAAGTATATTCTGATGCTCATATGATTTGCGGTGACGTGACAGATCCAATAGTAAGAGAAGAAATTGTAAAAGAAGCAAAAGAAAAACATGTAGATTTTATTATTGCAACCCCACCGTGTCAAGGGATGAGTGAGGCGGGATTGAGGTTAGAATTTGATCCAAGAAATCAGCTAATATTTTATGCAGTAGATGTTATTAAGAGAGTAAAGCCCAAGTTTGTTCTGCTTGAAAATGTGCCAAAACAATTAACAACCAAAATTAAATATAATGGAGAAGTAATACTAATACCAGAATATATAAAAAAAGAATTAGGTGCGGAATATAGATTTAATAAAGATACTTTAGTAATGGCAAAAGACTATGGGGTACCACAGTTAAGAGAAAGAAATATTTTTCTTTTAGTAAAAAAAGATTTAAACTATATATGGGAATTCCCTGAGAAACAAAGAGAAATAACATTGGAAGAAGCTATTGGAAATCTTCCTTCTCTTGATCCGTTGTTGAGGGAGGGAATGGATGAAACACTTAAAAGGTTTCCAGAATATGAAGAGAAAAGGAAAATAGGATTGCAAATATCAAAATGGCATTATCCGCCTAAGCACTCTTGGAAACAGGTTGAATGGATGATGCATACACCAACTGGAAAATCTGCGATATATAATGAAGTATATTATCCTCAAAAAGCAGATGGAACACCAGTTAAAGCTCATCATAATAATTATAGGAGATTAAAATGGGATATGCCATGCAGGACAGTTACACAGAACAATGGAGTGATTTCTTCATTGGCATGTGTACATCCTGGAAGACAATATATTTCAGAAAATGGTGATGTTTTATATTCTGATCCTAGAGTATTGAGTATTTATGAACTTATGATTGTAATGTCGTTGCCGTTGGATTGGAACATACCGGAGTGGGCAGATGAAACATTTATAAGACGGGTATTTGGGGAAGGAATTCCTTCAAAATTGGTAAAAGAAATAGTTGGAGCATTAACAAGGCAACTATAAGGAGAAGATATAGATGGGAAAAATAGTAATACCAAAACATAGTGCAGATGTTGAAGAGATGAATGCAGTATTGAAAATACATTATGAGGCAAATGATTGGGTTAAATCAAGGGAATATGTAGAAAAACTAAAAACAATGATAGATCCAGATTTATATCCTTCATCATATCCCAAAAAGGCGCAGGTGCCTACATATTTTGGATTTCTTGAATGCAAAATTACGAGTGGTAATAATATTACTGAAAGACGGATTACAAATTCGGGAAAGAAAATGTATGAGGCTATTATTTCAGACGATATAGCAACGAGACAAGAATTACTTATGGATGCGATCGAAAATGTGATATTTGGAAAAAATAATGGTGGCAGTCCTAGTAGTGAGTCTGATATTGATGCCCCAGATTTAGCTATAAGGTGTATTCTTGATACAGGTTATTGTACCAGCCATGAATATGCATATATGATTTGGAATTTACATGATAATGGGAAAAAATATTATAGAAGTCTGCCTGAAATATTAAAAGCAAGAAGTGCAGGTGGAATTGTGTTGTCAGCAGGAGCTAAAAACTATTCAGATTGGAAACCTATATTAGCATTGATAAGATGGGGGTTTTTGATAAAAGCGGATGATGGAAAACAAAAAGTTATGATTCATCCAGATGTGTATCGACGTTATCGTGATAGATTAGAAAATATAAAAATATACAATATAGATAAGAGGGATAAAATCGAAATACCAGAAGGTGAGGAAAATGATTCGGTAGATAAAACTGTGTTTAAGCCGTTTGCAATATCAGATGAAAATGCAGTCATGATAAAGACTGGGGAAGTACATGAAGATATTGTTAATGTTGAAAAACAACATATTTATCCGGGAGACAGTGTTTTATTTGTGGATAGATCCTTTAGTAGGTTATTAGCATATCATAGTTATTTCATCAATAAAATTGATAAAATTGGAACAAAATATCAGTTGTCTCTTCAAATGGAAGACGCAGTAAATAAAAAACAAGAAAGCGTTTTATTAACAGAGTTGAGAGAAGAGGCTAAAAAGCAGAGCGAAAGTGAACAGCAAGGATTATTATTGGATATATTAAAATACAGTAAGAGTATGCAGAATATAAAAAATGTATCTGATAAAAATTTAGACATAGAGCCTGTTAATTTAGTATTTAGAGCCTTGTCAGAGTTGGAGTATTTATATGAAAATGAGTTGAAATACTTATTGGCAGAAACTATATTAGGAGATCTCAATTATTCGGATGCTTTAATTAAAATTAAAGAAGGAAGAACGAAAGAAATATGTATATTAAGCAATAGAGAAGGAGAACTTGATTATAAAGTTATCAATTCGTTGGTAAATGGTAGACTTCTAGTTTGGTCAGAATTAAATGGTAAAAAAATTTTGAAGATAGATTCAAATCTTAATAACAGATATTTGGAACAGTTTAAACGGTTGATGATATATGCTGTAGATATACACAAAAATGATAAAGAAGCTGAGGACGAAAGCTTACCATTGTCTATAAAATCTGTAATTATCAATGATGATATAATGGATAAGGAAATAGAAGAAGGGAATATTGATACCTCATATAATTATCAAATTGTACAGGGTGATTATATTATATTTGTAAAGCCGGAATTTAAAAGTATTGCAAATTATATTGTATATCAAGTAGTATCTGTAAACAAATCAGGATCAAATATGAAGATTGGAATTGTAAAGCATAATTACATAAACAAAGAAAAGGAAAGTGAGATACTAAAGGATTTAAAGGAGGCATATTATGGCGAATGTGAATAAGATTGAACAGTATAATAAAGGAACGGTATTTCCGGATAGTTATGAAGAAACTTATTTGGCTACAAAGCACATAAGCGATATAAAAATAAATATTCCAGATGATGTGTTTGGTAAATTTAAAGAAAAGATAGATGAAAAGGGATTGTATTTTGGAGATGATTCTGTCCTCAGAAATATTATTGCAGGAATTATTAAGGGAAACATAGTTTTGCAAGGCCCTCCTGGAACAGGAAAAACAACGTTAGCGAAGATAATATGTGATGTTTTTGATGTTTCATATACGGAAGCAACGGCAAACTCTGACTGGACAACATATGATTCTATTGGAGGATTACAACCTACAGCAAATGACGAAGGGCAGGAGGTTATAGTAGGAAAGAATGGGTATGTAGTATCAAGTGTATTGGAGTGTTGTGATTTAATTGTAAAAAATGAAAATGATGATGGAATATTGCAAGGAAATTGGTTAATTTTAGATGAATTAAATAGATGTGAAATTGATAAGGTATTTGGAGATCTTTTTACGGCATTAGGTTCGGATGCATCTGGAACGGAAAGAGTGATTAACTTATGGTATCAAAAAGATGAAAATAAAAAAATGATATATATTCCCAACAGATATAGAATTATTGGTGCAATGAATAATGTGGACAAGAATTTTGTAAATGATATTTCTCAGGGATTAAGTCGAAGATTTACATTTATTGATATTTTGCCACCAGAGGAAAAGTATTTTCAGACAGAATCACAAAATGCAAAAAAACTTGCAAAACAAAGGGTTATAGATAAGGTTAAGGTATTTGGAGCAGTTACAATAGACAATAACTATTTGAATGAGTTAGATGGCATAAGTAATTTCAATGAAATTGAAAATAATATGCTTGAGTTGATTAAAAGAATTAGATATTCACATCAAGATGATGAATCTTATTTAGGACTTCAAATTGGTACTGCACAAATTATTGATTTATATGAAAGCCTTTATATTACAATGATTGTTGCAGATATAAAAAATACAGATGCAAACGGAGAAATATTGAAAGATATAGTTGATTCTGCTATTGCTAGTAGAATTATTCCGCAGTTAGATGGATATGATTTTAATAAGTTAGTGCAGTTCTTTGATGCTGTGCAAAGTGATAGTGTCTTTTCGTATATGAAAAGAACCAAAGATACTATATACAGATTAATTCACTAGAGGAAAGATATGGAGAATAATTTATTTTCAGAGAATCAAATTGAATATATGTATTCAGATTCGTCTTTTTTTCGATTTGTAAATGATTATTTCTCAACGTTTTCTACACAAAATCAAAAGTTAGAAATAGGTTTAAATCATGAGAAAATATCAGATGAGGACATGCATATTTATATCCGGATTGTCTTAGCAAATTTGGGTAATTTAAGACAAATGATCTCAGAAATTGAAAAATCTTTATCCTATACATATAAAGATTCTATTCAAGTCTTTGATGGGGAAATTCATGGACATTTACAGGTACAAAGATATCTTAAATCAAAAACACAAATTAGATATCCCAAAGAATATCCTTGTCAAATAAAGGTGAGAACATCTGTGACACCGGAAAATATTTTTTTGATTTATATTGTTGACTATGTTGTTAGATTGTTGAATTTATTTACAAAGATTCTTCATAATTATATTGGAAGCACGTATTCAACAGAAAAAGCATTGATTGAAGAATATAAAAAAGCATTTTCGGCATTTGTTCGTAAAAATTATTTTAAGGAATGTGCAGTGTCATTAGAAGCAATTAGAAAAAAGTATGATGAATTTCCAGGAAATATATTAAGCGCAATAAAGATACGAGCTGCAAAAGGAAAAATTCGTAATTATCAAGCATACGAGAAAATATTTGAATGGTACTGGAAGTATAAAAGAGGAACGGTAACGTTTGATTTACGAAAGAATTTGAATATATTAAGGTACTCAGATGATTTTTGTAATAGGTTGTTTGAACTATGGTGTCTATATTCTATCAAAAAAACATTTATTGAAGATTTTGGAATGACTCTTATAAGTGAAAGAAACATTATGAATAATGATAACCAAAGTGTTTTTTCACTCAGATCGACAACGGATGGAATTGTAGATATATTTTATCAAAAGGGTGCAAATTTATATTGGGATGATAAGATAGAACCAGTATGGAAATATATTGATTCTGAAGGAAACAAAAAAAGATTAGCTGGAATACCAGATATATCAATTAAATATACTGCTTCAACTGATTCTATGGTAATGATTGACTTGAAGAATAGAATTCGTTCAGCAGGTAATAATTCAGAAGAAATTTATAAAATGATTGGATATTTTACGAATTTTGAAAATATGTTCAATTATGTATATTCTTCTGAAATAAAAAAACAGGCGATTTTAATATATAGAAATGATTACGCACCATTTACAGAACAACTTGTTAGCGATGATAATAATTTACTTAACACATATTCCGTAAGCCCATCATCAAAAGAAAAATTGAATACAAATCAATTTAAGCTAATTTGTCAGTGTATATTAGATACACAAGGTATAGATGGAAAGACATCAGAAGTACTTGGAAATTACAAGAAAGAAAAAGAGGCATTGTCTTCAATGGCTAATGATGAAGATGCAGATAGTATAATATATCAAATAAGTGAAAAAAATCATCAGCTTATTAGTAATCTTTTTACTTTTGGAGAATTAACAGAAGAACTTCCGAAACAAATGGATTTATTAAGACAGAATTATTTTCCACATATTTGGGATAATATGTCGCAAAAAACAAAAGAAATCTTGGCAATGGCTGATTGTCTGTTTTCAGGTATGAAGGAATGTAATAATGCAGATTATGCACCAATATGCCTTGAATATTGTAGAGGGTTAGAAGTGCAACTAAATCAGCTTATTTTTGAACCATTTAGAAATTGTCATAATATAAATAACTTGGCCAGACAAAATAGATTTTATGAGAAAATGAAAGAGCAAAGGGAAATGACATTAGGAGAATGTGTATTTTTCCTTGATAAGTGTACCCATAAAAGTTATCCAATGACGGAACTTAAAAGGTACATAGACAATATAGTAAGTAATCCTAGTATGTTTTTTGTAAATGTCGTTCCGATATTAAGAGAAATAAATACAGATATTCGCCGACTGTCAGCACATACAACGATAATGACATATAATGAATTGGTTAATACGCGTCAGAGAATTTTAGGAATTGGATACATAAATCTGTTTTATCAACTTTTAGATCATAGATAATTTTATGATGTTATACAAGATATTGATAAACTAAGGACAGAAGCAATAATAAAGTTAAGAAAAGGGAGTGTAAAATGGATAAGAAAGAAAATTCTTGTGATTTACATATCTTCGTGGATGCAGATGCCTGTCCGGTAGTTAGCATCGTTGAGAATATTGCATATAAATATTCTGTCCTTGTTACTCTACTTTGTGATACAAACCATGTGTTTGAATCAGATTACAGTGAGGTGATTGTGGTTGGAGCCGGAGCTGATGCAGTCGATTATAAGCTGATTAGCATTTGTCATAAGGGAGATATTGTCGTATCACAGGATTATGGTGTGGCTGCTATGGCACTTGGAAAAGGCGCATATGCAATTCATCAGTCAGGAAAATGGTACACAAATGACAATATAGACCGGATGCTTATGGAACGACATCTGAATAAGAAAGTCCGGAGGTCATCCGGGAAGAATCATATAAAAGGACCAAAGAAACGGACACCAGAAGATGATGAACATTTCAGCGAGTCATTTGAGAGGATGATACGCATGGCAATTCAGAACAGAGAAGGAGAAAACAATGGCAAAGAATGAAAGATTTGAAAAGACATATTCACAGGGCACCATGAATGTAACAGAAATCTGGGTAGATAAGGAAACAGGAGTAAATTATCTTTATCATGCAGCAGGATATTCGGGAGGATTGACACCGCTTTTAGACAGAGATGGCAAACCGGTTATTT
>ERZ791765.1096-NODE-1096-length-19495-cov-48.255967_pt1 | contig 19495 bp, 15 predicted proteins | sample MGYA00509949_ERZ791765 | MGnify/ENA primary metagenome ERZ791765 (study PRJEB30046, sample SAMN00791980) | human gut metagenome | study: EMG produced TPA metagenomics assembly of the A metagenome-wide association study of gut microbiota in type 2...
CCATCACGTAGGAGGAGCCGGAGCCGGAGAAGAAGTCGTGGTTTTCGTCGGCGTTGGGGCTCAGCGCGGCCAGAATCGCAGGGTTCACGTCGCAGATCTCAGCTGGGAACAGCGCCGGGTAGCCAAGGTTCATCAGAGCCTTGTTGCCGTTGTAACGCAGGAACTTCTCGACGTCCTCGGTCAAGCCCACACGGTCGTAGAGGGACTGGGTATACTCCACTTCGTTGTCGTACAGCTCGTTGAGCAGGTCGTAGGTGTAGTCCTGCATATCCATGCGCTCGGCATCGGTGAGCTGGGCAACGCCCTTCTGGTACTTGTAGCCAATGTAGTAGCCATGCACGGCCTCGTCACGGATGATGAGGCGAATCACGTCGGCGGTGTTGGTCAGCTTGGCGTGCGCGGAGAAGTACATCGGCAGGTAAAAGCCGGAGTAGAAGAGGAACGATTCGAGCAGGGTGGAGGCCACCTTGCGCTTGTACGGGTTGTCGCCCTCGTAGTAGTCGAGCACAATCTCCGCCTTCTTCTGCAGGAACTCGTTGTTCTCGCTCCAGTCGAAGGCCGCGTCGATCTGCTCGGTGGAGCACAGGGTGGAAAAGATGGACGAGTAGCTCTTGGCATGCACGGATTCCATGAAGGCGATGTTGGTGTACACGGCTTCCTCGTGCGGGGTGAGCGCGTCCGGAATCAGGGAGACGGCGCCAACCGTACCCTGGATGGTGTCCAGCAGGGTCAGGCCGGTGAACACGTGCATGGTGAGCGTGTGCTCATCTTCGGTCATCTTCTGCCAGCTGGGAATGTCGTTGGAGACGGGGACCTTTTCGGGCAGCCAGAAATTGCCGGTCAGGCGATCCCAGACCTCGAGGTCCTTCTCGTCTTCAAGTCGGTTCCAGTTGATTGCGGAGACACGATCGATGAGTTTCAGGGGTTTACGCGGAATGGAGATAGGTGCCATGAGTAGTGTTCCTTTTACTCGTTGTCGTTGTCGTTATCGTCGTTGGACTTGTTTTCGAACTCCTCCGGCGCGGTCAGCCGGAGCAGTGCTCTATAGATGGTTCGTGACATTGTGGGTTCCTTAGAGTGGTTGGGCTCCCCTCAGTCCGCTTCGCGGCCAGCTCCCTTCAGGGAGGGGAGCCAAGAAAGGGAGCCCGATATATGAATGGACATCTGTGGTTGTTCGATGCGTGCGGCCTCTGGGCGCACCGAGGGAAGGCGTACGAAGGTACGTCGACCGAGGAGCAACGACGAGGACGCTCCATCGAACAATCAGAGCATGCAGGAGACGCAGCCTTGGACTTCAGTTCCTTCCAGGGCTTGCTGACGGATGCGGATGTAGTAGAGGGTTTTGATGCCCTTGCGCCAGGCGTAGATCTGCGCCTTGTTGAGGTCGCGGGTGGTGGCGGTGTCCGGGAAGAACAGCGTGAGCGAGAGGCCCTGGTCCACGTGCTGGGTGGCCTCAGCGTACGTATCCACGATGGCCTTCCAGCCGATTTCGTAGGCGTCCTCGTAGTACTCGAGGTTGTCGTTGGTCATGTAGGCCGCCGGGTAATAGACGCGCCCGATCTTGCCTTCCTTGCGAATCTCGATCTTCGAGGCAATCGGGTGAATCGAGCTCGTGGAATGGTTGATGTAGGAAATCGAACCGGTGGGCGGCACGGCCTGCAGGTTCTGGTTGTAGATGCCGTCCTTCAAAATCGCGTCGCGCAACGCCTCCCAGTCGGCCACGGTCGGAATCGCGATGCCGTACTTGGCGAACAGCTCACGAACCTTGGCGGTACGCGGTTCAAGCGAGCGGCGACCATCGGTGTACTTGTCAAAGTAATTGCCCTGACCAGCCGGCTTGGCGTAATCGGACGTAGCGAAGCTCTTGAACGACTGGCCATGCTCCACGGCGAGCGCGTGCGAGGCGCGGTAGGCATGGTAGGCCACGGTCATGAAGTACATGTCGGTGAAGTCGAGGCCTTCTTCGGAGCCGTAGTGGATGCCTTCGCGGGCCAGGAAGCCGTGCAGGTTCATCTGGCCGAGGCCGATGGCGTGACCCTCCTCGTTGGCGCGGCGGATCGAGGGCACCGCGTCGATGCTCGTGTGCTCGGCCACCGAGGTGAGCGCGCGAATCGCGGTTTCCACAGTGTGGGCCAGGCCGCCGTCTATGGCCTTGGCGATGTTCAGCGAGCCAAGGTTGCAGGAGATATCGCGGCCCACGTGCGCATAGGTGAGGTCTTCGTTGTATGCGCTCGGCTCCTGCACCTGCAGGATTTCGGAGCACAGGTTAGACATGGTCACGCGGCCTTCGATCGGGTTGGCGCGGTTGACCGTGTCCTCGAACACGATGTACGGGTAGCCGGATTCAAACTGCAGCTCGGCGATGGTGGTGAAGAACTTGCGGGCATCGATGTAGGTCTTCTTGATGCGGTCGTCAGCCACCATCTCGTCGTAATGTTCGGTGACGGAGATGTCCGCGAACGGCTTGCCGTACACGCGCTCCACATCATACGGGCTGAACAGGGCCATCTGGGCCTTCTGCTTAGCCAGTTCGAAGGTGATGTCCGGAATCACCACGCCAAGCGCCAGCGACTTGATGCGGATCTTCTCATCCGCGTTCTCTCGCTTGGTGTCCAGGAATCGCAGGATATCCGGGTGGTGGGCGTTGAGGTACACCGCGCCTGCGCCCTGACGTGCGCCGAGCTGGTTGGCATAGGAGAAGGAATCCTCCAGCAGCTTCATGACCGGGATCACGCCGCTGGACTGGTTCTCGATGTGCTTGATCGGGGCGCCGAGCTCACGCAGGTTGCTCAGCAGCAGGGCGACGCCGCCGCCGCGCTTGGAGAGCTGCAGAGCCGCGTTGATGCCGCGCGAAATCGACTCCATATTGTCTTCGATGCGTACCAGGAAGCAGCTGACCGGCTCGCCGCGCTGGGCCTTGCCGAGGTTCAGGAAGGTCGGGGTGGCGGGCTGGAAGCGGCCGGCAAGCATCTCGTCGGCGTATTCGATGGCCTGCTGTTCATCGCCGGCGGCAAGCTCCAATGCCACGGCGGCGCAACGCTGCGGGAAGTCCTCAAGATAGAGGCGACCATCGAACGTCTTGAGCGCGTAGGACGTGTAGAACTTGAACGCACCAAGGAAAGTGCCGAACTCAAAGCCGGCGGATTCCACGTGCTCGTAGATGCGGTCGAGGAATTCAGCGGAGTACTGGTTGAAGACCGCAGGGTTGTAGTACTGGTTGCTGATCAGGTAGTCGAGACGCTCGGCGGTGGAGTCGAACCGCTTACTGTTGGCGGCCACATGGCCGGTCACGTATTCACGCTCGGCGGCCTTGTCCTTATCAAACTGGATCTTGCCGTCGGCATCATAGAGATTGAGCATCGCGTTGAGCGCGTGGTAGTCGTGTGCCGGATCGTACTGTTCTGCCGAGGTGTCGGTGGTGTTGTCGAGCGACAGTTCGGTGTTGGTGAGGTCGGTCATTGGAGTCCTTATTGCTGTTGAGCGAAGAAGCGGACGAGGCCGTTGCGGACGGCAGCGGTGTCTTCTGGCGTACCCATGAGTTCGTAGCGGTATAGGTAGGGGACGTGGCATTTGGCGGCGATGATGTCGCCGGCGGCACAGTAGGCCTCGCCGAAGTTGGTGTTGCCTGAGGCGATGACGCCGCGAATCCATGCGCGGTTGTCGGGGTCATTCAGGAAACGCTTGACCTGAATCGGCACTGCTTTCTTGACCACGCCACCGCCGTATGTGGGCACCATGATGACGTATGGCTCGCGGATGTTGAGAGCCGGATCAGCTGCTCGCAGTGGAATGCGGTAGACGTTGATGCCCTCGTCCTGTAATCGGCAGCTGGCTACAAATCGCGCGGTGTTCTCGGAGGCCGACGAAAAGTAGACCAGTGCTCCGATCACATTGCTGGTGGCGGCGAATTCAGGCTGGCTGGCACCGGGAACACTTTCCGCGGTGATGCCGGATTCGGTCTGGCTCACGCGGAAACCATGGCCGAAGCATTGGCCTCAGCGCTTACCTGCTGGGCAACCTCACGAATCAGATCGGGGCGGTAGCCGGTCCATGAGTTGTTCGGCGTGATCACCACTGGAGCCTGCTGGAAGCCTGCGGCCTGCAGCTGCTCGAGAGTGCCCGGGTTCTCCGTCAGGTCCACGGTCTCGAACGGCACACCAAGCTTGGTGAGCTGGCGCTTGGTGGCGTTGCATTGCGGGCAATGCGGCTTGGTGAACACGGTGACAGTCATGGCGACTCCCCTCCATTTATCTCTGTTGAACAGTGAAACGATGGCCATATTACATCTGTGTAGCTTGAAATCAATGCACTATATGTAGTGGCGTGTATCACACAACAAACCTAGATATAGGGGTTTCTGTTGATATTCCGCCATTCTTGAGAAGCCCTGAAAATCGGCGTGCAGCGACTCACCAAGTTATATGTGGCATTGTTCACATTTGCGTTTTGATCGTCATATTTAAGTTTCGAGGGGCTGATTTGAACCTTTCCGGAGGTCTATCTCCGTTTCAAGGGGCCGGTCATCCGCCGAAACACAAGTACAAACGCCTTCTTGCCACCGTCATTTCGCCATTCTTGGACCGCTTCTACTTGGGCACCAGCCCCTCGAAACGGAGATAGAGCTTCCCAAAAAACAAAATCAGCCCCTCGAAACGGAGAATGAACGCTGACGCCCCCATATGACGGCAAAAGGCCTGACCGGATGTCCAAACGAGCATACGGCCAGGCCTTAAGGAAAGGAGATGAGGAAATTCAGTTATCAGAATTGATGTGGCACGAATTACTCCGCCTCGGCCTTAGCTTCGCCTTCGGGGAAGATTATCTTGAACACGAAGAAGAAGATAATCATCGAGACTCCACCCGTGATAAAGGTGACCAGCAGGTTGTACACGGCCAACGGCACATACGCCTGCGCAATCGGCATCCATAAATTATTGAAGCCATTGCAAATCAGCGAGATAGCCACCCAAGCAATGAAGTACCACATTGCCTGATACACCGGATTGCCATGGCTCTTGAAGGTGATATTGCGCTGCAGCGGGAAGTTAATGCACTGGGCGATGAACGAGCCCACCTCATAGCTAATGAAGTAGCCCAGGCCACCGCCAATGACCACAGCACCGGCGGCGTCACGCACCACGTTGTAGCCGAGCAGGCTCCACGTAAAGTCCACACCGAACAGGCTCATGTTGACTTGTGGCCACATGAATTCCGTACCTGCCAGATCCTTACCCAGTAGATATGGCATGAACGTGAAAATCAGGTACTGCACGATGGTGACACCCATGCTGAACACGAAGAAGTAGAAGATCTGATAGACCCACTTTGCCAGCACAGGGTGCTTGCTCTGAAAATCACCCCACGTGCGCATCCACCATGCGACGATGCCGTTCGTGCTCACCTTGGCGGCAGGCTGCTTTGCGTTCTCAGTCATTGTTCAGCTCCTTTGCGGTGCGCTTGTTGGCGGATTGGTTGCGGAAGTAGCCCGCGATGATACCGCCGAGGCCGTGGAAAGTGTGGCCGTTGGCGATTTTGACGATGGCGTCGACCATGGCCGAATCGACCATGCCCTGGGTCATTTTGCTCATGGCCCTGGGGGGCATGTTGAGGATGAACAGCATGTTGAGGTCTGGCGCGCCGGTCTTCTGGCGGGTCTTGGCCTCACGGTTGGCCAGTGTTTTGGCGATGGTTCGGGCCGTGAAGCCCTTGGAATCGACCCAACTGGAGATCGGATCGTTTACGCCGAAGGTCGTGGGCTTGCCGGGGGCGATGACCTCGTGGCCGAAAAGCACGGCCATTTCGGCGTCGGTCACGTGCCTGACGTCGCCGGTGAGGTAGTGGCCGAGCGCCGGGTTGGCGGGGGTGGCGTCCACATCGCCGGCGACTGCAAATTCGCAGGTCAGCGGCAGGTTTTCGGCGTTGGTGCCGACCGCCAGCGTCCATACACCGGATTCGGTGCGCCATGCGTTAGCAGCCGTGTCGAAGTGACGGAAGGTGTAGCGATCAAATTCGATGCGCACGGTCTTGGATTCGCGCGCGTCAAGCTGAACCTTGGCAAAGCCCTTGAGCTCGCGGGCCGGGCGCAGCACGCCTTCGGAGGGGCCAGACACATACAGCTGGGCGACGGTGGCGCCGGACACGTCAGAATCGTTGGTCACTGTGAACTGGACGCCGGTTTCGTCGGCGGTCAGGTCGCTGTAGGTGAAAGTGGCGTAGCTCAGGCCGTAGCCGAATGGGAAGCGGACCGGCACGTTGGTGGTTTCGTAGTAGCGGTAGCCAACGAACGGGCCCTCGCGGTAGATGGCGTCGCGGCCGATGGCCGGGTACCAGCCAGCGGACGGACAGTCGGTGTAACTGATCGGCCAGGTTTCGGCCAGGTGACCGGATGGGTTGATTTGGCCGGTCAGGGCGCGCACGGTGGCGGATGCGCCCGCTTGGCCGGACAGGCCGACGTACAGGATTGCGGACACGGCATCGAACCATGGCAGCTCAACCGGGGACCCGGCCACGAGCACAATGATGACGGGCTTGCCGGTGGCGGTCAGGGCGTCGACCAGATCGTTCTGCACTTGCGGGATTGCCATGGTGGAGCGGTCGAGGCCCTCGGATTCGCTGCGTTCGTCAAGACCGACGACGGCGATTACCGCGTCAACATTCTGAGAGGCAGCGAGCGTCACAGCTTCGTCAACCAACGGTTGGTTCTTGGCACCTTGACGGTCGTAACCCTGCGCGTAGCCTGCCACGGTCACGCCGGTGGTTGCTGCGGCGTTCTTGAGCTCATCAAGGATGTTTTCTTCACGGGTGGCATTCACTTTAGAAGAGCCGGAGCCTTGAAATCGCGGGGTTTTGGCCATGTCACCAATCACGGCAACGCGGGTGCCTGCGGCGAGGGGCAGGACCGGGGAGACCGCCGAATTCGCTATTCCAGCGTCATTGGCTTCGCCATTGCGGGCCGAAGCGCCGATGACAGTGTTCTTGAGTAACACGGACGAGTTCTCGGCCACCTTACGAGCCACCTCGTAGTGTGCGGCGGCGACAGCATCCTTAAGCAGATCATCGCGGCCAACACCCTCGGTCTTGGTCATCCGCGCAATCTTGACGACTTCAGCCGCGCGGGCATTCAAATCCGCTTCCGACAAGGTACCGGCCGTGACCGCACCTTCGAGTTCGCGCACGGAGGTGTAGCCAGGAGACGGCATCTCCAGTGAGCCACCGGCCTTGACCGCGGCCACGGCGGAATTGGAGCCGCCCCAGTCGGAGACGACCATGCCGTCGAAGCCCCATTCGTCCCGCAGAATATCCTGCAGCAGGTGCTTGTTCTCATGCGCGTAGACGCCGTTGATTTCGTTGTACGAGGTCATGATGGTCATCGGAGCGGCCTCACGCACGGCGATTTCAAACGCGGTCAGATAAATCTCGCGCATCGTGCGCTCATCGATCACGGAGTTGGAGGCCTGGCGGCGCAACTCCTGGCTGTTGACCGCGAAGTGCTTCGGGCAGGCGGAAACACCATTGGACTGGATGCCGCGAATCAGACCTGCGGCCATGCGGCCGGCCACGATGGGGTCTTCTGAATAGTACTCAAAATTGCGGCCGCACAGCGGATTGCGCTTGATGTTCAGGCCCGGGCCGAGCAGCACATTCACGTCCAGATCGTGCGCTTCATTGCCGAGGGCCTCACCCATCTCTTCGGCGAGCGCCGAATCCCATGAGTTGGCCACGGTGCCGGCGGTCGGGAAGCAGGTGGCGGGCTTGGAAGCACCCAGGCCCAGATGATCGCCTTCGCCGAGCTGGCGACGCACGCCGTGGGGACCGTCGCTCATCACGAAGCTGGGGATGCCGGCCTTCTCGTTGCCACGGGAATCCCATTCGGAGCCGCCGGAGAGCATCGCGGCTTTCTCGGCGACCGACAGTTCTTCAAGTTCCATATCGTTCTCCCTTGCACTGCACTGTTGTGCGTCTGTCTGACGAACCGTCCTGCGCCACATTGCCGGCACCGCATCCGCGCAGTGCCTGGAGTTGCACACGATTCGCCGCTAGTTTGATTGAATCAGGTTTGGCCGGGCCGCGCTGCCCGTATTACACAACCTGTCGTTTCGCGCGCACAATCGGTCGGGAGAGGCGCACATTGCGGTGCTGCCAAGTTCCAGAAAGCAACGACTCAGCGTCCAGCTTCTCAAAATTGTTGAGAAGTTTGTGCCGTAGCTTCTTAATCTTTTTGAGAAGCTACGGTTCCAACAAATCTTCGATACGGCAACCAAGTGTGCGGGCTAGGGCAAGCACACTAGAGACAGCGGCTTTGCCGAGGTCTTTGTGGCGCTGTTCGTACATTTGGACGGAGCGCAAAGTGACGCCAGAACGACGGGCCAGTTCGGATTGGCTGAGTCCGGCGCGCACGCGAATCGTGTGCAGCCGGGAGTCGCCTTCAATGCGATTGCGGGCGGCCCGCTCGTCGTATACGTCGACGAATCGGCTTTCGCCGGCTTCGTGCAAAGTCGGGTACAGTCGCACAATATCGTCAAACGGCAGCACCTCGAGAATATCCTCGAACCGCACTCCCCTGGCCCATTGGCAGTATGCAAGCACCCAGCCGGCCCAGTATTCGAGTGTTGCACCAGTACGCGGCGTGGCGGGTGGCATATCGATAATGCGAGTCCAGCCGGTTTGCCGCATGATTTCGGCCACCAGCTCTTCGCCGGACATGCCGCACACATATTTGGGCACGCCCCGACCGAAGAGTTCAGCAACATCAGAAGTAACAAAGAAATCTATAAACAAGCTGGCCGGCAATCCGCAATCGCTCAGCGCATAATCGAATGCGCCGGCCAAGTTGACCATGGCATCAGGCAGATACGTCTCATCGTAAGCGGGGGTCATCGTTGGTCACTTTCTCACGGATGATGTCACGCATGAACAAGCCGTCAATATCGGCTTCCGCACTTTTGCGACGGTAGGCTTCACGGGCCGTGACGTCGCGCTCATTGCGCAATACGTGGTAGGTTGAAGCGCGGGCGATCTCACAATCTTGGAATTGGAGTGCGGCAAATGCACGGGAACTGATAAGCACGATCTGTTTGCCAAGCTCACCCAATCGCATCGCGTCAGCGAGTTGGTCAAGGGAAATCGCGTTATTGACAAAGGCGCGGGCGAACGAAAAATAAGAATCATCGGCACGATAACCGACAATCACGTCAGCTTGACTGATATCCGGCAGAAACACTTGTCGCAAATACTCGATGCCTTGCGCGGCGACGGCGGTAGTCGGCTGAAAACGACGATTTTCGACCAACAATGCCAGCCAATTTAGGATGGTGTAGGGCGATTGAGACAGGTCCAGAAAAGTGAGCCCATCTGTGGTCAGTGTATATCGATTTGCAAAACCGTCATCCAGCCCAGCACACGCCCATTCCTTCGCTAGTTCGATGCTGCGTGTGCAATAGAATCCGCGACCATAGTCGTTGTTCGGCTTGCCCATCCCATATTCGGGATGTTTGATGACATGCGAAGAGCCGTGCCACAGTTCGATCGACGAGGTCTCCATTGGCCTCCTCCTTCCCTCTCCTTACATATTTTTGATTATATCACCACAGTGATATTCATAAGGGAAATGTGGGTTGAAAGATACCGTTGTATACGTTCGTACACAATGTGAAATGTATACGAACGTATACAGCACTGATGTCTGAAGTCATACTCCGCAGTGGCGCCGCAGGTGCACCACTACAATCGGAATATGGGACTGAAGACTTGGAAGAAGTGGACGGACTGGCCGCTGATGGTGTTGTCCGTGGTGTTTCTGGTGGTGTATTCGTGGGAGATTCTCTCCCGTACGTATATCGCGCTGTGCGAGACCGTCATCAATGTGATCTGGGTGGTGTTCGTTGTTGATTATGTGGTGTCGCTATGGCTGGCCGACGACCGCTGGCAGTGGTTCAAACACAACCTGTTCACACTGCTGACCATCGCGCTGCCTATGCTCCGACCCTTGCGACTGCTGCGTCTGCTGACCGTGCTGCACGTGCTGAACCGCACGTCCGGCATGGCGGTGCGCGGACGCATCACCGTGTATGCGGCCGGCGCGGCGGGAATGCTCATGTACGTGGGCGCGCTGGCCGTGTATTCGGTGGAGCTCTGGGCGTCCGGTCCACGATCACCGATTTCGGCACGGCGCTGTGGTGGGCGTTCGTGACCGTGACCACCGTGGGGTATGGCGATTTTTCGCCGGTGACTTTCCAAGGCAAGATCATTGCGGTGGTGCTGATGTTCACTGGTATTGCATTAATCGGTATCGTGACAGCCACGCTGGCTTCTTGGAAGCATCGATCAGGTCAATCTGGAGACGGACCGGCGCGAGGACGCGCGAGAGAAGGAAGTAGCCAAGGAAGCTGCGCAGGAAGCCATCGCAGCCGTTGCGGCAAAGGCTCGTGTGCCTGAGGGGACCAAGCGGGCAGCCGCGCCAGGCTCTGCTGCGGCCATGCCGCCCAGTCCCGAAATCGAGTTGGCGCGTGAGGAGGTGCGCGAGTTGGCCGCCATGGTGGCCGGTTTACGCGCTGAGCTTGAGCGGAGATGATTGGTGCAACGAAGAAAAACGTATCCGCTGAAACCATCAATAGGACAGCGATGGTTTCAACGGATACGTTGATTATTCAGACAACCAGAACGAAGGAGTGAAAGTAATTCCGATTGCCCAAAGGTCACTTCTCAGAGGCAATCACCTCCACAGCAGGCTTGCGGCGGGCCATGAAGCGGCGAATGGTCACCACTTCAAGACCGATGAACAGCACGGATACCACCGCAAGCCCGATCCACATGCCGGTCTGCCAGATTGGCAGCTCAGTCTTGGGCTCACCATTCTCATACTGCCAGCTGTTGACTGCGGTGTAGAGGATGTTGTGCGCAGCGGTGCGCATGGCCTTCAACGAGGTGGCGGATTTACTGGTCACATGGTTGGTGACATCCATCGTGGCGAGCATGGCGTCGCCACCGTTTCGAATCTCCTGATCGGCGTTCTGATAGCCGAAGCCAGCGAAGTAGTCAGTCAGGGTGAAGCCTCGGAAGCCCCATTCATCGCGCAGGACGGTGTTAAGCAGTGCAGGGTTAGCACCAGCGTAGGTGGGGCCAATGTAGTTGTAGGCAGTCATTACCGCCTGCGCGCCGCCATCCTTGACAGCCATCTCGAATGGCTTCAGGTAGATTTCGCGAATGGACTGTTCGTTGGCCCAGGTGACCAGCATGGCGGTACGGTTGGTTTCCTGATCATTCAGGGCGAAGTGCTTCATGAAGGAGTACACGCCCTGTGAACGCGCACCGGCAATCTCGCCTGCAGCCATCACACCGGAGAGCAGACCGTCCTCGGAGAAGTATTCGAAGTTACGTCCGGAGAATGGGGAGCGGTGAATGTTCATGCCAGGTGCGTACCAGCCGTCAACATGCATTTCACGAGCCATCTTGCCCAAGGTCTTGCCGAATTCCGAGGCAAGATCCTTATTCCACGTGTTGGCGATGCCAACTGCCGAGGGGAAGGCAATGGAGCTGACGCCAGTGAAGTTATTGATCAACGCGGCTGGACCATCGAGGTCAGTGAGCTTTACCTTGCCGATGTTCTTGATTGCTGCAGTACCGTAGCCGGCCATGGCAATCATATTGTCCATGTTGTCGAAGGTCAGCTGATCGAGCAGCTTATCCCACTGGGGATCGTCGTAATCCTTACCGCGCAAATCAGCCAAACGCACGCCATTCTTGGCGCCGGTGGTCGGCATCTCATCATCGGCATTGTCGTGCTCCGCCGGATTGTAGGTGTCATTGTTGCTGAACGCCTTCTTGGCCTCATCCGACATAGACATGCTGGCGGGAGCGGCAACGGCCTCCTCGTAATTGGCGAAGTGGTCAGCACGAGACAGGTAGGTCATGTCGCCCTCGGCATCATCGAACTGGTTGGTGGCTGCAACCTGATCGCCATTGTGGGTATTCGAATCGGAATCATAAGTGATGGTCTTCGGCACGTTCACGGTGGCGGAATCGATCACCGTGTGAGAATCGGACTGCAACGACACCTCGTAGTCACCGGATTCGAGCACGTAGGCTTTGGCATCCGTGGCATCATAGGAGGCCATAGTGTCATCATCAAACTCAATCTTCACGGTTTCGGATTCGCCCGGCTTCAGCTCCTTAGTCTTCTCGAAAGCGACGAGGTTCTTGGAAGCCTTCTCGATGCCGCCATTGGTGTATGGAGGGTTGTAGTAGACCTCAACAACGTCCTTGCCGGCCTTATCACCGGTATTGGTCACGGTCACATCGAAGCTGACCTTACTGTTCTTATAGGAGACATCACCCATCTCTTGAGAGAAATCGGTGTAGCTCAGGCCATAGCCAAATGGGAACGCCACCGTATCGTCGTAGTTGATCAAGCCTTCATCGGCAGCAGTTTCGTAGAATTTGTAGCCCACGTAAATGCCTTCAACATAGTTGACGAACGTCGGACTGGATGTGTACTCGCTGCCAACGAAGTTAACCTTAACAGCCAGATCCTCAACGTTGTCGTACGGGAAGTTACCGATGTTGTTCAGAGTGGGTGTGCTGCGCACGTTCTTCAGAAAAGTATCGGAGGTCTTACCAGACGGGTTTACCTTGCCAGCGAGAATATCGCCAAGGGCGTTAAAACCGGTCTGACCTGCCGGCGGACACCACAACACTGACTTAATCTGAGGGTAGTCGGCGAGGAAGTCGAACTGCAACGGATTGGAACCGTTGTATACCAAAGTAACATGCTCAAAATTTTTGGAGATCAGATCGAGCATGTTCTTCTCGGTCTGGCTCAGCTCGAGAATGCTTTCACCCTGCTGATAATCCTCGTAATCCTTGGAATTATTGTTATAGATAACGCTCTCGGCTTTCATATCGCGAGGAAGATCAGCATTCTCACCGCCAAAACGGGTGATAACCACAACAGCCTCATCGGAGAAGGACTTGGCATCGGAAATCAAAGAATCTGAGTACTGGTCAGCCGGCACTTCAGGCAGGGTCCAATCCTGTTGGAACATGTTGAGTACCGGGCGATCAGTACGATACGCAGTATACAGATCCGTCAATTCGCTGTTGGTCTCAAAACCAGCCTGCTCCAGGCCGCTCAGGATGGAAGCCATCGGATGTTCGTTGGACATGGAGCCGGAGCCGGAACCGCCGAGAATCGGCTGCGTGGAACCCCAGCCAAAGACATTCAGCTTCTTGGTGCCGCTGATCGGCAGATTATCTTCATTGTTCTGCAGCATGGTGACTGCTTCGCTGTACAAATCCTGTGCCTGTGTATTAGCGGCGGCGATGGTTTCATCGCTCAACTTGTACTTCTTGGCGGTTGCGTTGCCCAGCAGAGTGGCCATAGGGCCGGTAAGCATCAGAGCAATGGACACGCTTACAACTACCAGCACTACCAGCCATGACTCGGAATGCACCAGCTTACGAACACTGATGTTCTGTACAGTCTTCTTATTGACCGCGAACGTAATGATGATTGCCGCTACCAACACCACGCCAAGCACCACAAGATATGGTGTTAACGATTTGAGGACGGCGATCACGTCGGACATATTGATATCCAGCATGAGGTCTTTCTCCTATTCTTTCTGTGTCTGCGCGATACTGTGCCAGCCGGCTGCTTCGCCGAACAACTTGCGCTTGAACATTTTCAAGATAGGAAAACATCGACGGCACCACGGCGGACATTGCATGAGCGGGTGCGGTCATTGCATGAATGGTAGGCTCCTCAGTGAGAGGGCACAGAAGCGTCGGGAATCGGAATCACAATGCCCAGTGAAAATACTTCGTTCGCCGCGTTCATCGTGAGTTCGCCATGATATTTGCGCACCTGCCAAGCGATCGAACGAGTGCCCAAACCATGGTTCGCCTTATCGGTTTTGGTGGTTACTGGCATACCGTTTTTGAAGATAGGCTCGTGATTGGCAGCGTAATAGTTCTCTTCGTGAATCACCAGCAAACCGCCGTCTCTCTGGACGGATAGGTCCACCACACGTTTGCCTGTTTGAACCTGCACAGCACTTTCCAGTGCATTATCCAGGATGTTACCGAACAGCGAGTATAAGTCGGAACGGTCCATAAAACTCAAGGCGGCACCATCGGCCATACAGGTGAACATGATGCCGTGACGGGAGCAATACAGTCCTTTTCCCGTTAGCAATACGTCAAGTGAGTCGTTGCCTGTGTGGAATATGGAATCGTAGATGCGAATGTTATCTTCTACCTTGCGAATCATTTCCGGAGTAGGCGTCCGACCATCATCAGCATACAAAGAACCCACCAGCTTACGAATGTCATGGCAGCGGATATTAATCTGCTCGATAGTCTCTTTGGACATCTCATAATGTTGCTCTTTCAACCGATCCGCCTGCTGAATCGCAATCAGATCACTGCGCAACTGATCGTTGGACGAGCCCAACAGCACAAGCAACAGCATTAATGCCGTACAGAGCGAGTCATAGAGTAATCCAACCGTCTGCACTTCCAAGGGTTTGCGCTGCACGAATACCATACTGAATACCACCATGAGCATAATCGCGGCCACACATGCCACTATCCAGCCCCACCGGGTGCGAATTTTATGCTCATCGACGGTGATTCGTCGACCCAATACTACGTAAATCACCAAACACACCAGTGCGAACACCATGACGTGTACCACGGTGTAATTGAGATCTGGGAACACTTGTTCCAAGTGCAACGCGTTCATCATCAGTGCGAAAATGTTGTACGACAGGTGTTGCACGGCATAACCAGCGGCAACAATCACCAGTGATTCCAACCAAGTCGCATAAGCGCAACAGTGCAGAACCACCACTATCAGCGCAAAACAAGCGAGATAGTACAGCGACTTCACCGCGATCATCAGTAGTGAGAGCGGTCCGCTATCCAGTGAAGCAATCAACGGAAAATACAACAAATCATACGCGAAAGCACATGCTGCAGCCAATGGCAAATACCACAACTTGCGCCAAGTTACGCGAGTGCAAAAGACCAGCATGCCGAAAAATAATTCGATGGTAACGAGACTCATCTTCTCCTCATCCTCCGTAATAGGCGGCGAGCGCCTGCATGAGGGGCTTGCGTTTGGAACGGGAGACAGGCAGGGTTTGGCCGTCTACCACAACCGTGTCTCCGGTCACGGCCTTGACCCATTCGAGATTGACCAGACAGTAGCGGCTGACGGCGGCGAAATGCACGGGTTCCAGCAGCGCTGCGGCGTCTTTGAGGCTGCTCCAGACTTTATAGGCGGTGGTGTCCGTATGGTAGATGACCTCGTGGCCAAGCACTTCGATGTACCGCACGTCGTGCGAGGAGAGGAACTGCGTACCGGTACCCACGGTCAGTGGGATGGTGACGCCTTGGCGCTTGGCCACCAAGTCCTCCACCTTGCGCATCTTGAGTGCGAAGCCGAAGTAGTCGATTGGTTTGACGAGGTAGCCAACCGCGTCCACGTCGTATCCGATGGCCGCGTATTGGGCCATTTTGGTGGTGAAGACGAGCACCACATGATCGTCGATCTCGCGCAGACGGTGGGCGGTTTCGAGCCCATCGATGCCGGGCATTTCGATGTCAAGGAATAGGGCGTCGAAGCCGGCTCTATATGTGTCGAGGAAGGTGTCGCCGTCTGTGAACCGGGTGATGTGGTAGGCACTGCGATCGGATTCGTAGTACTGGCTGATCAGGGACGTGGTGTTGGCGGCGTCTGTATCGTCATCATCGACGATAGCGATGTGAATCATCGGCGATCCTCCTCTCCCCTCAGTCGCCTTCGGCTACAGCTCCCCTCAGAGAGGGGAGCCAAGATTCTATTTTAGTTTTCGCATATGCTAAGCGACACGCCCGGTATTGGGGCGAGCCGCTTAGCTATTCAGTTATCGGGATATTGCGAAATCTCAGGCCTCGGTCGGGGCATCGGCGGGAGCCGGTGCTTCGACAGCGGCCACGGCCTTACGGCGCTTGAGGTACTTCATGATGGTCAGGACCTCGAGGCCGACTGCCAGGACAGCGGTCACGCCCCAGACCACGTATATCGCGCTGTGCGAGACCGGGGTATCAACCTCAGGCTCACCGTTCTCGTACTGCCAACCGTTAGCGGTGGTGTACAAGATGTTGTGGGCGGCGGTGCGCATTGCCTTGACGGAGGTGGCGGACTTGTCGGTGATGTGGTTGGTGATCTTGGTGGTGGCCAGCATGGAATCGTTGCCGTTACGGATCTCCTGATCACCATTCTGGTAGCCGTAGCCGCCGAAGCAATCGGTCAGAACGAAGCCCTTGAAGCCCCACTCGTCACGGAGCACGGTGTTCAGCAGGTTGTTGGAGGCACCGGCATAGGTGTAACCGATGTAGTTGAATGAGCTCATCATAGCCTGTGCGCCGCCTTCCTTCACGCTCATCTCGAACGGCTTGAGGTAGATCTCGCGGATGGCCTGCTCGTCCGCCCAGGTGCACACCATGTTGGTACGGTTGGTTTCCTGATCGTTCAGAGCGAAGTGCTTCATGAAGGAGTACACGCCCTTCTCCTTGGCACCGGCAATCTCGTTGGAAGCCATAACACCGGAGAGCAGGGAGTCCTCAGAGAAGTATTCGAAGGTACGACCGGAGAATGCGCCACGGTGGATGTTCATAGCCGGAGCGTACCAACCAGCAACATGCATGTCGTGAGCCATATCGCCGATCATCTCGCCGAACTGCTTGGCCACATTCGCGCCCACGACTCATCCAATATGACGTAAATGGCACTTCTTGATACGTAAACGGCATTTTTTCTCAAATTTCTGTCGCTACCGGTCGCTCAGCGACAGAAATCTAGGAAATGAGGCCACACCTCCTGAATTTCTGTCGCTCAGATGCCGTCAGCGTCACAAATTCAGGAAACAAGGCCATATTTCCTGAAAATCTGTCACTGAGGCACCGTCAGCGTCAGAAATTCAGGAGACTGCGCCTTATTTCCTGAATTTGTGACGCTGAACGCCCAAGCACCACTCCAAAGACGCCACCAAGCTAGGATGGAGGGCATGAGCGATTTGAACGCGTTGAATCTTGAACCGGGCGAAGTGGTTGGCGGGTATACGCTGGTCTCCCGACTCGGCGCGGGTGCCATGGGGTCGGTATGGCGTGTGCGCGACGATGGCGGCACTACCTATGCCATGAAGATTCTGCGCGATTCGTTGGCCGACGAATCGGGAACCTCGAACTCCGCCAACACAGCAGCGCACGACCCGGACCTCAAACCCAACATCACGCCGCGCGAGCGCCTACGTCGTGAGGCCATGGCGCTGAAGAAGGTCAATCATCCGGGCGTATGCGGCATCGTTGACATGGAACTCGATGATTCGCTGGCGTTCATTGTCACCGAGCTCATCGAGGGCCGCAATCTCAAGGAAGACGTGGAGGTCAACGGCCGTTACATCGGCGACGATCTGGAACGTCTGGCCCGTAAACTCATCGACGCCACCAAAGCCGTGCATGCGGCCGGCATCGTCCACCGCGACATCAAACCCACCAATGTGATGGTCTCCGCCGCCGGCCCGGTGCTGGTTGACTTCGGCATCGCCATGGGCGAGGGGGAAAGCCACGTGACCCGCACTGGACTGGTGATGGGCACACCGGGGTTCATAGCCCCCGAAATCATTGACGGCGCTGAATCCGATGAGATGACCGACTGGTGGTCGGTGGCCTCCGTACTCGCTTTTGCTGCGATCGGCGCACCGGTATTCGGCACCAAGCCGATGATGGCGGTGCTGGAGCGCGAAGCATCGGGCAACGCGAACCTTACCGGACTGCCGGCCGGCACGATGGCCGCGTTCCGATCCGCCCTGAACCCCGACCGGTCAAAGCGTTGCACGCCGGACCAATTGCTGAACGCCATCGCTGTGGACGCACTGGATCCGAGCGTGTGGCAAGGCACTCAGGCCGGACCGTTCGCCGCCGGCGCCATTGCCGGAACGGCTGCCACAATTGCCGCCGATGCAGTTGGAACCGAGGCGATGCCCCCTTTTGGCGCAACCGCCGACGCGGATAGCGATAATCCGCGGGCCATCTGGCGTCAGGACGACTACGCCACGGCGGCAATCGACTCATCGTCTTCGCCGACGCTCAGCGACGGCACGGCAACCGAAGCATTCCCGGCAACTACCAACGCTGGGAGCAATCTCTCGTCGGATGATGAAGCAACACAACTCGTAGGCAATGCCACCGAAAACGCCACCGAGGCGATACGCCCAGCCGCACAGCGTACGGTGCCCATCAGCGATGAACCACCGGTTGCTCCTACCACGCCACTATCCGAACGTACCGCCGTACTGCCTGCACCACAGCCAGTGCCACAACCCCTGCAACCCACACCGCAACCAGTGCCACTAGGCCAGAACGGATGGAACCCGGCCGACGGGCAAAGCACGGCTGTGGATCCGGCGATTCGCCCCGCATTGCAGCATGTCATCAACCAGACCGCGCAATGCGTTCCCACCGAGGCGCTTATCCAAGGCCCACCTGCACTCAATCCCGCGGATGTGCGTCGTGGAATGTATCTGCAACGCGGGGTATTGCCGCTGTTCCTGTTCGCTGTGCCTTTGGCCGTGCTGGCTGCGAGCTTCCCGCTGATCGCCTTGATTGCAGCCGAAATACTGCTCTGGCTGTTGTTGACGTTGGCATATAACACTGAGTCTCAGTTGGAGCGCGAAGGCCGACGCGGCGGCGAGCGCAAAAGCTCCGATTCGCTGATTCGCGTGGCAACGCTGCCGTGGCACATCGTCAAGGCGCTGCTGCTGTCGATACCGAAACTACTGCTGCTCACCATCGTCTATCTGGCCGGTATCGCCGTGGCCGCGGCCGCGTTGGGACTGCCGGTGCGCACCATCTCGTGGTATTTCACTGCGAGCCGGGGCGTTCCGGTTCCGCTGCTGGATGATATGCCGTTCTCCGTCTCCGGTCTGGCACTTGGTGGGTTCATGGCCATCGGTTGGCTGATCACCGTATTCGGGCCACAGTCGGCCATGCCCCGGTTGGGTGCCGGCGTGCTGCGCGGCATCAGGCACAACGACCTCGAGCCGATGGCGCAACCAGGGGCAGACGGTCTGCCGGCCGCATCAATCCCTCGGCAAGGCAGCCGCGGCACGGTGCTGCTGACCCTATGGATCATCATCACGCTGGTATTGTGCGCGCTGCCGCTGCTGGGCATGCCAATCAATTGGGTCCCGCTGGCGTAATCCGCATTACTTTTACAGGGAATTCACCTCCCAGCCGATCTGTACGCGGTCTTCCTCAGGGCCGGTCATTATGATGGGCCCCAAACATCGAAGCGATTTCAAGGGGAGATCCATGTCAGATCCGAAGCGTCAGGCTAAGCGCGCTACCCGCGCCGAGCGACGTGCGGCCGAGGCGGTGGCCCAGCAGGCGCAGGCCGAACAGGCAGCCAAGGAGCGTAAGCAGCAGACCATCATCGGCTGCATTGTGGTGGCCA
>ERZ791765.1097-NODE-1097-length-19492-cov-27.834285_pt1 | contig 19492 bp, 20 predicted proteins | sample MGYA00509949_ERZ791765 | MGnify/ENA primary metagenome ERZ791765 (study PRJEB30046, sample SAMN00791980) | human gut metagenome | study: EMG produced TPA metagenomics assembly of the A metagenome-wide association study of gut microbiota in type 2...
AAATGGTATCGTACTATGTGCAGGCAAAGATTATAGAAAATGATCTGGATGCACAAGTGGAAAATGTGATTATATCCGGTAGCAGATGTAGGGGAATTGAAAAAAACGGATCGGACCTGGATGTGGTGGTAGACTATAAAGGAACAATCAGGGAAGATGATTTTTTTAATATTCTTCATGAGGATGGATTCACGATTGCTGGAATTGCAGTAGACATCAATCCTATCACAGAAGATAAGACAGGACTACTTGCAGAGTATCTGGAATCAGCAGAGCAGTACCTGAAAGAGAAGGCACAGGAAAGAAAACTGGAAAAGTCATCTGTGAGAGAAAAGATAAAACAGGCGAAAAGGAAGTCTCATGGACAGAAAAAAATAAATATGCAAAAGCCTAAAAAAGAAGAACGATAATATTATAGAATAAGCACAAAGGCATAGCACCCATCACAGGTCCTATGCCTTTGCATTTTCCGGCAGCAGCATCCGGTCATCAATATAGTAGTCGCAGGATATCTTGCGGCTGTTGTGTCCGTAGAATTCTATGATTTCCGGAAGGTTGTCATTGACGGCATCAAATTCAAGATTCTGTTCCCGGCACCATTCGACAGCTTTCGACAAAGCTTCGCCGGCGCGGCAGGTCCAGAGAATGAGTTTGTTGCCATTGCGTTTCCATTCCTGGAGATATTCAATCAGTGCCTGGTTGGGCTGGCCTAGCTCCGGCCATTTGCTGTAACACAGGGTACCGTCAAAATCAACAGCGATAGTCTGGAAATCCAACTGTTTCTTATTGTTCATTCGGATCATCTCCTTTAGCTGGTGTCTGCTGTACACACGGATGATAGCAGAACAGGCTTGTTACCGGCTTATGGAAAAAATCTGCAATCCTCATGGCATAAAGCAGGGAAGGGATATGCTGTTTTGCTTCGATATTGGCAATCGTTTTCAGACTGATGCCGGTTGCAGTGGCAAGTTCCTTCTGTGTGATGCCGAGATCTGCTCTGGCTTCAACAAGTCTGCAGGTAATGGTGTCTGTACCTGTAACAGCGTTTATGTCTATATCCATATCAGTATTCATATATGCGTACCTCCAAAATCAGAATAATTCAGGTCTGTCCTGCTATGATAATCCTATCCGATCAAGTGTCCCAAAAACAGGACTTACGAAAGGACACGGCCGAAAATCTTGAAAGAACTGTTCTCTGTAACCGGAATCGGATCATATTTTTTATTGAGCGATATGAGGTAGGTTCCGAGTCTGTTATTCTGAAATTTCTTCACATATGCATTTCCATCAAGATAGAAGATACCTATTTCGCCATCATCAAGGCAGGCTGTCTGTTCAATCCAGATGAGGTCCTTATTATGGTATTTAGGCTCCATACTGTCACCATCTACATATACACCGAAGGTTGCAGCTTCCGGAATGTCAGGAGAGGAGAACATCTCATATTCATCGCTGTCAAGGAAAGTACCGGTGCCGGCGGAAACTGTATTGTAAAATATTTTTCTTTCCCGGATTACATGGATAGGAATGATCTCTGCCGGTTTATAGTTGCCGGTGTTTTCCAGATCTCTGATATATTCAAGCACCTTGTTCATTCCCTTTTCATTCAGGTTACGGAATGGGTTAAGGGGACTCTGACCAATAAAATCTGTATAGATATCATATATTTCAAGAATCTCACATAAGGCGAGAAACTGTCTGGCATTTGGTGTTGCTGTGCCAAGCTCCCAGGCGCTGATTGAATTCTGCTTTACATAGATATCATAGTTTTCCAGTTCTTTTGCAAGCTGGCTCTGGTTCAGCTTATGTTCTTTTCTGTATTTAGCAATGGTCTTTCCTAAATCTTTCATAGTATTATGCCTTTCTAAGTAATCATATCAGGTATGATCTCCCTACGGGGATATATCAAGATTAGCATAAGAATCCCTAAAAATCAACACACAATATCAATAGCATTGATAATATGCAAAATATTACCATTGATTAGCAATCAGAAAAGTATTATATTATGCCATGTAGACGGATGGTACATCATCCGGCAGCAGGAAAGAAGGAAGGTGGATGAATGAATCGAACAATACTGCATAGTGACTGTAACTGTTTCTATGCATCGGTAGAGCTTCTGTATCATCCGGAACTTCGCGGAAAGCCTGTTGCAGTGGGAGGAGATCCAGAGGCAAGACATGGAATCGTGCTGACTGCCGATTACACAGCCAAGCGTCACGGTGTGAAGACCGGCATGGCTTTATGGCAGGCAAGACAGGCCTGTCCGGACATTATATTTCTTCCTCCAAGAATGGATCTGTACCTGAGATTTTCCAGAATGGCCCAGGAGATATATGCAGAGTATACAGATAAGAGAGAGCCGTATGGAATTGATGAGTCATGGCTGGATGTGACAGACAGTGTAAGTCTCAAAGGTGACGGCTATCATATCGCCCAGGAGATCAGCAGCCGGATGAAGAAAGAGCTTGGAATTACAGTGAGTGTCGGTGTGTCATTTAATAAGATATTTGCCAAGCTGGGATCTGATTATAAGAAGCCGGATGCCATTACAACTATGAATAAGGATGAGTACAGGGATAAGGCATGGCCCCTCCCGGTATCTGATTTATTATATGTGGGAAGTGCGACGAATAACAAGCTGCGCAGTATGGGAATCAGAACCATCGGAGACCTGGCAAGGACAGAGGAAACTCTTCTTGTAAGGAAGCTGGGGAAGATGGGAAGCATCCTGTGGGCTTTTGCAAATGGCTATGATGAGTCACCTGTCAAGCTGGAGAATACGTCTGCCCCGATCAAGTCAGTAGGCAACAGCACGACAACTCCGAAAGATATGGAAACGGATGAAGATGTCAAAATCGTGTTATACATCCTGGCAGAAAGTGTTGCGGCCAGACTCAGGGAAAATGGTTTCAGATGCAGAACAGTGGAGATCAGCATCAGGGACAAAGATCTGTTTCATTTCTCCAAACAGGTAAAGCTCCAAAATGCGAGCAACATTACCAGGGAGATTGCGGAAGCCGGATATAAGCTCTATAAGGAAAGTTACAGGCTGCCGGCAGATGAGAAGGAACTGAAAAACAGCAGACCAGAATTTTATCAGAAGCCACTCCGGAGCATTGGAATTCGGGGAACGGATCTGGTGACGGATTATTTCTGGGAGCAGCTGGATATGTTCATGGATCCGAAGGAGAGAGAGAAACAGATGAAGGTGGATGCAGCGGTTGACAACATCCGCAAAAGATTTGGATTTTACAGTATTCAGAGAGGACTCATGTATCAGGACAGGATTCTGTCAGCGTGTGATGCCAAGTCGGATCACACAGTACATCCTCATGGCTATTTTGGATAGGAGGGATTGAACTAACATGGAAAGCAGCAAAGTATATGTGAATGTCATGGCTGAGTTTACGGCAGATGGCAGATTACTTCCAAGAAGTTTTATATGGAAGGATGGCCATGTATATGAGATTCAGAAGGTAACAGATGTAAGAAGAGCTGCAAGCCTGAAAGCAGGCGGAGCAGGAATGAGGTATACATGTATTGTGGATGGCAGGGAGAGCTATCTGTATTATGAAGACAATAACATGTGGTTTATGGAGGAGCGATAAATTCTTTAATGGGATTTACCAATAGAAAAGGTCAGCAAGAAGGGTACAGGATGAATGGTGCGAACTTCGGCACATCGGAACTCATTTGTCCTACAGATACAATCATCAATGGTTTTCATTTCCCTTATCCGTTGAATGGTACAACAGAATGTACACGTCAGGAGGACTTTGATGATGACAGAGAGAGTTAAGATGAAATATGTGAGCTGCCCTGCATGCGGCAAGCAGCTGTTTAAGGTGTCGGGGAACTGCAGCGTTGAGATAACCTGTTCCAGATGCCGTAAGGAAATAGTAGGGGTAGTTGATGAAATCTATATGAGGATATTCGAGAATTGCCGGGGAAAGAATCCCAGACAGGAAGTTTCCAGCAGATGCTCTACGGATATGGAAGCGTTGAGGAAACAGAAGAGGGCAATGTAACAGCAGTATTTATAGATACAATTAAATATAATGAGCCGGTGGATGAACCGCCAGACTGGGCAGAGGCTCCAGATTATGGAATCTGGAATTACCGTGAACCCTTATAGACGACCCCGCTAGGCAAGAGTTTGTAACGAGCTGGATTTAGCATAGAACTATCAGGAGCCTGCAAAACGGAAATATGACAACAGAAGTCAATTTGACTTTTTGATTGTTTTATTTGAGTACGTTTTGCAGGCTCTTTTTCTATGCCGGTACAGGTTCAAGCATATTTCCGTTTTGGACTCCGGAAATGGAGAAAAGAATGGAAATGACAATAGGGCAGAGAATCAGGGAATGCAGAAAAAATAAAGGAATGACACAGGAAGCATTGGCGGAGAAGCTACTTACAGATAAAAGCACGATCTCATTATATGAAAATGACAAAATCGATATTAAGAGCAGTGTCATAGCTGAACTTGCAAAGGCACTCGGATGTACCGGCGGGTATCTTCTTGAAGGCAGCAGAATGGCAGATGCCAATGAAGAACTGCTGATGCTGTTCTCCAAAATTAAGAGTGAAAAGGTAAAAGCAATAGCAATAAAACAGCTGGAAGCATTGATTTCCCTGGAAGTTGAGTGAGACTCAATTTTTTGTTGAGTGTTTGGGAAACGATTTCTACTCCATATTCATCTACAATATCTCCTGTAAGCAAGAGTAAACGCATGACAACTTATGAGAATTAACGAAAGCAGGGAGATACGGATATGGCAGAGAAGAATCTGATTAAAGTATATGTAAACGCATCATCATCAAAGAGAGTGAACCTAATCATTAAAAATTACAATGATTTTATGGGAATCGTGGAAGGATATACGGAAGGGCTCAGGTACATGATCGAATGTGAAAAAGAGAGTAATCACAGGCATGATATCGGGGAGCTTGGAGTTAGAGTACAGGGAGGCAGCATCAAGAGTGATCCGACAGCGAATAAAGCGGTTGCAAAGATCATGACAACAGAAGCCCTGATAAAATGCGATTTTTCTGGGGATGTTCTTAAGGGCGTTGACCGTGCGGAAGAGTTTGTGAGTGACGCATATCTTTTAAGAAAAATGAGAAATGACTACCAGCTGTTTAATAAGCAGGTTGAGACTCTGGGAGCAGAGAAGGATGTGTTTGAAAAATATCTGACAAGAGAAATGTCTTTAAGTGATATTGCTGAATTACAGAATATTTCCTATGAATCGGCACAGCAGAAAATTCATAAAATAAGAAGCCGTGTAAGAAGACAGGTCATTGGATTTATGGACGGCAAGATGGGAGGTATTGCGTAATGGATGGAATCACAAACAATACCAGTGAAAAGAGATGTTATACGGTAAAGGAATTACAGGAAATCCTTGGAATCAGCAGACCGACAGTATATGAACTGCTAAAGATGGAAGTATTCAGCTGGGTCAAGATTGGAACTACCTACCGCATATCGAAAAATAGCTTTGATAAATGGTTTGATGAACAGGTGTCGTAGGGAAAATTTACGTTCTAAAAGGTTTCATAGGTGCTGTGTTATTATGAACTGGGAGGAACAATAGATTGAGTGAAGAGAGAGAAACAATGACAGTTCCGCAGATGCGGAAAATGCTTGGATTAAAGAAAACAGAAAGCTACTGGCTGGTACACCGCAATTTTTTTCAGACCGATATCGTCAATGGCCATATGATGATAGATGTGGAGAGTTTTGAAAAATGGTATGCAAATCAGGTCAAGCACAGAAAAGTGGATGGTCCTGAACCAGGTGCAGAATTGACTAAAATGTCATATTCTTTTGCAGAGGTAGCAGAGATGCTGGGTGTCAGCGGTGCGGTGGTATATGAGATATGGGATAAGAACAACCTTGAAACATTTACGGTTGATTTTGTCAAACGGACTCCAAAGGATGTATTTGAAAAATGGTATGCCGGACAGACGCGCTACAGGAAAAGGAAGCACGGAAGCCATGTGGGAGCAAAAAGGAGCAGATACATTTCAAGGGATGAAGCTGCTGATATGGCAGGAGTGGCACCGGCAACAGTAAGCAGATGGGCCGAGGAAGGATATTTCCAGTTTACAAAAACAGATAAAATCCTGCGGATAAGAAGAGATTCATTTGAAAGATGGCTGGATGTGAGGAAAGGGTGATAATATGGCTTCAATTCAGAAAAGAGGAAAAAAATACTGTGTAATATACAGAATTTATGATGATGAGGGAAAGGCACAGCAGAAATGGGAAACCTATGATACAGAGGCAGCGGCAAAAAAGAGAAAGCTGGAAGTGGAATACAAGCTGTCGGTAGGAACTTTCGAGGTCCCAAAGTGTGTGACCGTAAAGGAACTGCTGGATGAATATGTAAATCTGTATGGCAGGGAAAAGTGGAGCTTTTCGACCTATGACGGGAATATCAGTACGATCAATAACTATATTATCCCTACGATAGGAAATAAAAAGCTGGATCAGATCGATAATCATTTTATAGAAAAGTATTATCAGGAGCTTTTAGATATGCCGGCTGTAAAGAGTTCAAGAAATATGGATGAAAGCGGGAAAATCACAGCTGCTACAGTAGGGGAGATACATAAGATACTGAGAAGTTGTTTCCGGCAGGCAGTAAAGTGGGGCATCATGAATAAAAATCCTGCAACGGATGCAACGGTGCCAAAACACAAAAAAGAGGAACGGGAGATATGGACGGCAGAAATGCTGATGCAGGCTATAGAGGCCTGTGAAAACAGATGGCTTAAAATAGCTTTTCATCTGAGTTTTACTGCAACGCTCAGACTGGGAGAACTTTTAGGACTCACCTGGGACTGCGTGGAGATATCGCAGAAAGCAATAGACAGCAATAGTGCCTACATTATTATAAATAAGGAAGTGGAGAGAATATCAAAAAAGGCTGTTGAGGCATTGAAGCAGAAGGATATCATTCAGGTATTTCCATCCATGAGGAAGAATAACCGTACTGTCAGAGTGCTAAAAGCACCGAAGACAGACAGCAGTATCAGAAAAGTATATATTCCTTCATCCGTGGCTATTCTTCTTGCGGAGCTGCGGGAAGAGCAGAAGGAAACAATAGAAGCACTTGGAGATATGTATGAAAATTACAATCTGGTTCTGGCAAAGTCCTATGGACTGCCTCTCGGTGAGAGCTATCTGCGAGACAAAATGCAGGAAGTCATAGACAGAGAAGGTCTGCCGGATGTGGTATTTCACAGTCTGCGTCATACGAGTGTAACGTATAAACTGAAACTGAGCGGAGGAGATATCAAAGCAGTGCAGGGAGATTCAGGACATGCACAGGCAGATATGGTAACAGAAGTGTATGGACATATTCTGGATGAAGACCGTAAGAAAAATGCACAGCTGATCGAGGATGCATTTTATAAGAAAGAAAATCTGAATCCGGATATGAAGCGGACAGATACAGGAAAGAAGAAAATCGAAGTGCCGGATGGAATTGATGCAGAGGCACTTATGAAGGTGCTGAACAATCCGGAAATGGCAGCTTTGCTGGCAGGACTGGCAAAGGGTGTAACAGTATAAATATATGTATTGAGAATGGCGGAAGGTTAATCTTCTGCCTATTTTTTGTGAATTGAATAGCCGATAGAAAAAGAGGCAGAAGGTGAATAACTTCTGGTTGTGTATCTAGCTGGGGTGTGTCGGAAAGTTGGCGGGAATTGGTTTATTCAATGTTAATAATTATTCATAAAATTTTAATAAATACTTGAAGTAGTCGGGTTAAGAGGATATAATAATTACTGATATAGATTAAACTTGGATGTGGGTTTAATTATTAATAATACGAATTACTTAGGAGGATAATTTATGTACCTTGTGGATTTTATTAAACGTATGACACGAAAATCTAACATACCAGTGCTTATATATCTGGTATTGAATATTTTTGTCATTGCAGGAATTGTTAGCTTTTTGTTTGGGGGAGGAACAATGCCTTTCTGGCAGGCATTATTAATAGGAATTGTTTTATATGCAATATCATTAGTAATAGCACTTTCACCGATTGGAGAATGGATTTTAAGACTCCAAACAGGATGCAAGAAAATTAAAAGAGTTGAGCAGATTAATTTCATTGAACCGATTTTTAGAGAGGTATATGATAAAGCAAAAAAACTTGATCCTTCTATTCCGGATGATGTTCAGCTATATATGAATACAGATGAGGATCCTAATGCGTTTGCAACTGGAAGAAAGACAATCTGTGTTACAGAGGGAATGTTACATATGCCAGAGAGCCAGATTAAGGCAACGCTTGGTCATGAGTTTGGACATCTTGCACATAAAGATACGGATTTAATCCTTGTAGTATCTGTAGGAAATCTAATTGTTTCAGCTTTTATTTTAGGAATTAGATTGGTTATTGATTTATTCCATCTTGTATTTGGTTTATGTACCATTTTTATGGGCGGATCAGAAGGTGCTGTTGCAGCAATTTTAAATGCTATTTATCATGCAATGATTACTGCAATTGTTGCGGGTCTTACATGGGTATGGACAAAGATAGGTGTTCTTCTTGTTATGAAGGCTAGCCGTGCTAATGAGTATGAAGCAGATGAATTTTCATTTAATCTCGGATATGGAAATGAATTGTGCATTCTTTTAGATTCAATTAGCGGCTCTCATGCAAAAGGTCTTTTTGCAAACTTAGCAAGTAGTCATCCAGATAAAGATGACAGAATTGCAAAGCTTCAGGAGTTAGGTGCAACATATAGAGCTACTTACGGAGCAAAATAAAAAGATTATTTGCCAGGAGTGTGTTTGATTACATATTCCTGGCTATTTTTTTAGGAGGAGATTGGCTTTGGATAATACAGCAATAGTCTCAGTACAGGAACAGAAACAATTACAGTTATTGAATAACGGTCTGATAACAGCGGATAGATTCATTAATAAGAATTATTTAATTAATATTTCGGAACAGAATATTGTTCCATTAGATGACTATGAAAAAACTACTAATTCGATTCGATTATTTCAAATCATCAAATTGGTTTATGATAAAACAGAAAATATAAATGATAAATTAATTAGTGTTTATAGTGCGTTGCAAAATGTTGACAGTTCAGCGCTGCTTGTGATTAATGGAAATGGTAGAGAAGTAACATTTTATATCGGTATTCGCTCGGTTGATAATGCGGCAACTGCAAGTAAGATTTTAGAAAAGAGTTTTGTTGGCAACTTTCCCGGTAGTACACTTAGAAGTATGAAAAATGGAGAAATTGCTGAAGTGATGGTAACTGTAGCAAAAACAGATAATTACAATACATCTCGTAATGTATCCTGTGTTACAGTAATTCCTTCAATGAGAGATGAAGATAAAGATAAATTTGTACAAGGAATTGAAAAATTTATTGATACAATGCAAGGAGAAAAGTTTACCGCTGTTTTTATAGCTAAACCAGTTCCCAAAGATAATCTGGAAATGAGAAAGAGGGGATTTGAAGAACTGTATTCTTCATTGTCTCCATTTGTTAAAACATCATTAGCGTATGGAGAAAACTATAGTAAAGCAGTAACTAGTGGTATGTTTGAAAACTTTTCTCACTCTGTGAATAATAGCATATCAAATACTACAGGTAAGAACTCTAGCACAAGTTCATCACGTACACATGGTACAAACAGTGGAAGTAGTATTGGCGGCGGGGGATTTAGCATTAATTCCGGAACCACTAATAGTACAACAAGCGGATATTCATCAGGTTCCTCATGGTCAAAATCTGTAACTGAAGGAACTGCAGATACAACTGGTTCGGGAACAAACCAATCAGATACGGAAACAAGAGGAAATACAAGAACATTAACTGTTGAGCATCAGAATAAATCTGTTTCTGTTTTACTAGATAAAATTGATGAGCAGTTGGAAAGAATAAAAGCGTGTGAAGCCTTTGGTGTATGGGAATGCGCAGGTTATTTTATAGCAGATGATATTCAAACATCAGTAGTAGCCGCCAATGCATATAAGGCATTAATGCTTGGAGATGAGACTGATGTTGAGAATTCTTTTGTAAATGTGTGGGGAATCAAAACTCCAAAAAATACAGAGCGTGTGTTGGAGTATATTCAGTATGGACAACATCCGTTAGTTGAGATAGCACCGGAGATGGGATATGAAATGCAATATGTTACTCCAGGCAATTTCATTAGTGGAAAAGAACTACCATTGCTTATGGGATTGCCTCATAAATCAGTAACTGGATTGACGGTAAGTAGTATTGCAGAGTTTGGTAGAAATGTTTTTATTCAAAATGAAAAACCTGACCAGAAGAAAATACAGTTAGGAAAGGTTTATCATATGGGGAATACTGAGGACAGTATTGTTAGATTAGATTTAAACAGTTTTACTTCTCATTGCTTTATTACGGGCTCAACAGGTTCTGGTAAATCTAATACGATATATGGATTGTTAGAAAAGTTTATTCAAAACGATATACCATTTTTAGTTGTCGAACCAGCAAAGGGTGAGTATAAAGAGGCATTTGGAGCAGTTGAAGGAATAAACATATTTACAACTAATCCGTTAATGGGTCAAATGCTAAAACTTAATCCATTCCGTTTTGACAAAAATATACATATTCTAGAGCATTTGGACAGACTGATAGAGATTTTTAATGCATGTTGGGAAATGTATGCCGCGATGCCGGCTATTTTGAAGGACGCAGTGGAAAAGATTTATATTGAAAAAGGTTGGGATTTATTAAACTCTGTTTATATGAGAGCTGGGGAACCAACGTATCCAACCTTTCATGATTTGATGAGAACATTACCTAATGTTATTAATAATTCTGGTTATTCTTCTGATACAAAGGGTGACTATATTGGAGCATTGGTTACAAGAGTAACTTCTTTGACAAATGGTATTTCGGGACAGATTTTCTGTGACAGTTATGACATCCCAGATGAAGTAATGTTTGATCAAAATACTATTGTTGATTTAAGTAGGGTTGGTTCATCAGAGACTAAATCGCTTATAATGGGTATTTTGGTATTGAAGTTATCTGAATACAGAATGGCAAATGCAAATCAAGCAAATTCTGTATTGAGACATATCACAGTATTAGAAGAGGCACATAATCTATTGAAACGTACAACACCAGGTGCAGCAGGAAGTAATGTGATTGGTAAGTCAGTTGAAATGATTTGTAATAGTATTGCAGAAATGAGAACATACGGAGAAGGATTTATCATTGTTGATCAGTCTCCAACAGCTGTTGATATTGCAGCTATTAAAAATACTAATACAAAGATATTGATGCGGTTGCCTGAAAAGGGAGATTGTGAAGCCGTTGGAAATGCAGCCGGATTAAATGAAGAACAAGTAAGAGAAATGTCAAAGCTTGGAACAGGTATTGCTGTTGTAATGCAAAATAATTGGCTTGAAGCTGTATTGACACACATAGATGCTTTTTCAAATCAGTATGAGAAAAAGATCCCAGTTGCAGAATATAGTTCATTAAAGAAATTGAAGGGTGCTGTTATTCAAGAACTGATGCAACAGTATATTGTTGACAAAACAATGAATATGGATAGGATGATGGCTGTAATTGATAGTGTTGACGCCGTTACATATAAAAAAGAAGAAATTCGCTGTTGTATGAGATATGTAATAAGTCGATTGCAGAAAGGAAGAGATATAGATTTCTTCTGTGAGACACTATTAAATGTTTCTGGAACAAAAAATCTTTTTGACATTATTGAAACAACAATAAAGAAGTCAGAAGTAGAAGATGAAAAATATGACAAGTCAAGCGTAGTAAAGTGGAAATCACGTTTTAGAAGTGAACTTACTAAGTATGTAGACTTGCCGGATAATTTTAATAATACTATTCTCAAATACTTAATTCATGCACAGGAACTAGAACAAAATGGAATAGATTATTTTGAAGTAAAACGAATTTTATACTAGGAGGACTGTGGTGTGAATACACTGAAATTAAAATTAAACCCATATAAAGATATTAATATTGCATCATTAGATGATAAACCATTGTCACCATATAGTGAATTAAATAACTATATGAAGGAACCATTTTTAAGCTGGGTATCAAAATTGTTGGAAGCAGCTGAAAGGGAAATCAATGATGACTATTGCTTAGAGGTAGTTTCAGAATCTTTTGAAGCGTTATTTCTTGAAGGGATGCAGAATGATTTTGATTCTTGTAAAGAGTATAGAACAGCTTCTTTTCAAGTGAATACATCAACAAGCGAAAGATTTGATTTAATTAGAAAACTTGCATCAAAATACGCCATTAATTATTCTTTAGAAGCATTTAAGCTTCCGGTTTATACAGATGTTAAGTTATCGTTAGATACAACTATGGTTAAATCTGTAACACTCGAGGATGCAAAATTGATTGTTACAAAAGAGAAAGAAATAAAAAATCAACTAAGCGCCATGTTAGAAGGTTCCATTATATTATTGATATCAGATAAAAGTGTTGTTACTGCTATTGGAAGTCAGAAATATATATGGGAAATCTGTGAATCAGATTTGGATAAAGTTGTAAATTGTATTATTGATAGATTTGTAAAAACACCTATTATAGTAAAGATATCTGAGTTATTGAAAAATGTTATGGACACGATGAATGACGAGGATAAGAAAACATTAAATCTTGCGACAGAAATAGATCCATTTTTAGCAATTTCAGAATTACCAGAAATTGAGGTGGGTCACTCAATTACTCTTGGTGTAGAAATGATTCCCGAGGGAACGGAGTTGCCTAATTTAAGAATAGTTGCTCAGAATGAAAGCATAATCAGTATAGATGGATTATCGATTACAGCTTTAATGCCTGGGACAACAAATATTGATATTTATAGAGCAGAAGAAAATATTCCATTTGTCAGAAAATGTGTTAAAACATATCAAGACAATTTTGTTAAGAAGATTGAATTGAGTTTGTCTGCAGGAAAAATGGGAATCGGAAGAAAACAAGAAGTAAATATTGCATTGATTCCAGAAGATGCGGAAGATATAAATTCAGTTGAATGGTCTGTTGATAATGCGGATGTAATAAGGGTAAGTCAGGATGGGGTTATTACAGCATTAAAGGATGGTGTTGCAACAATCACTGCAACAACAACCAAAGCATCTTCAAGTATTTCAGTAAAAGTTTTGCCTAATATAAGGAATATTGTATCCACTGTTACACAAAGTCATTTATATGTTGGTCAAACAGAGTCTATTTCGGTTTTGGTTGAACCCAATAATTGTTTTGATTCTTCATATGAATGGAAATCAAGTGATAAGTCAGTGGCAATTGTGGATAAATTAGACGATGGACAAACTGTAATTAGAGCAACTGGAATTGGTAATTGTACATTAACTTGTATCGCAAAAGAAGGCGGTTGTTCAACTACATGTAATGTATTGGTAGAAAGTACATTTAAAAAAAGAGAGAATGCGCATGGAATGCTCAGTTTAACAGCAATTTTGGCTGTTGCGTGTATTTTCTGTGCGGCACTATCACCAGTTCTTTGCGTGCCAGTAGCTATTGCAACCGTTGTTTGTGGAGTATTGGCCATTGCTCGAAATAAAGGAGATAGATTTTGGGCGTTTATTTTGATGGCAGCGGCTGTCTTAACGGCATTAGAAGCAACGGGAATTACTAATTGGCTATAAACATAAGAAGTGTGAAAGGAGCTACGATGGGAATAGAAGGCGGTTCTAATAGTGAAGTACAAAATCAAGAAATAAATCAAGCAAACAATGAACAAAACGAGATAAATCAAGCGGAACATCAGAGAAGCGGAGAAGAACTTGAGGGTAATTCGACAATTGATAATGAAGGTGAAAGAAAGCAGATAGAAGGAAAAGATGATGCTACTGAATCGGCTGAAGATGAATCATCACAGTTAGATAAAGAAGACAATATTGAAGATGATCCAAATACTGAACAACCTCCAGAATCAGATAATGTAGCTCCGGAACAGCAGCTAGACAATCAAGATACTATTGAGTCAGATCCATCGGGAGCTGATGAAATGGGTGAAGACAATAATGAAACTGTTGATTCGCTTGATAATGATGACGAAATAGAGGACGCTGAGGATTTAGATGATAATCAGGACTCGACAGAAGGAGATATCCAAGATTCATTAGACGCAGAAGATTCAATTGATTCAGATGATACTGATGATTCAGTTGAAGAGGATGATAATAACGAACAAGATCCCCTTGATTCAGAAGATTCTATAGAAGATGATAGTGAAGAGTCAGAGAGTCCAGAAGGAGAAGAAGATATCGAAAATCCAGAGAATAATGAAGAGCTAGAGAATTCAGAGGGAGAGGGAGATACCGAAAATCTAGAGGATGGTGAAGAGTCAGAGAATCCAGAAGGAGAGGAAGATACCGAAAACCCAGAGGATGGTGAGGAATCAGAGAGTCCAGAAGGAGAGGAAGATACCGAAAACCCAGAGGATGGTGAGGAATCAGAGAGTCCAGAAGGAGAAGAAGATACCGAAAATCCAGAGGATGGTGAAGAGTCAGAGAATCCAGAAGGAGAGGAAGATACCGAAAATCCAGAGGATGGTGAAGAGTCAGAGAATCCGGAAGGAGAAGAAAGCGAGAATCCAAAGGATGGTGAGGAATCAGAGAGTCCAGAAGGAGAAGAAGATACCGAAAATCCAGAGGATGGTGAAGAGTCAGAGAATCCAGAAGGAGAGGAAGATACCGAAAATCCAGAGGATAACGAAGAGTCTGAAAATTCAGAAGGAGGGGAAGATAGCGAAGATCCAAAGGGCAACAATGGACCTGAAATGCCAGAAGATTTTGTCACAAAAGATGCTAATGAATCAAATGAATCAGATAATGATAGTGTGAAGGGAGAAGTCTCAGATGAATTAAAAAATGCATTGGAGCCATTTGAACAATCTAATTGGGATAATATGTCTCCAGAACAACAAAAAGAAGCCGTTTCAGAATTACGAGATAGTGTTGCAGATGATTTGGGATTACAGGAAAAGCCAACTGTAAAATATTATAATAATGATGATGATACGGACTTTGGTGGATATTCTCCATCTGAAAATGCAATCTATATTAATGAGCATAATATGGGAGATGCAAAGGAGACTGCAGATACAATAGCACACGAATCTAGACATTGTTGGCAACATGAGATAGCTGATAATTCAGACAATCCTCAAGCGCAAGCTTTTAAGGAAAATTTTGATGATTATATTAGACCAGAAGATGATTATCGAGGATATAGGAATCAGCCGGTTGAGGCAGATGCTAGAGAATATGCAAAGAATATCACAGATCATATTCCTGATAAGAAAACTATTGGAGATGAAAAAGTTGATGGTGCACCATCTGAGGCAAATGCAACATCAAATGATATAAGACAGAATCAAGAGGAAAAAGGTGCTGTTTTTGACGGTAAGGCAGAAATTCCGTCTGATTTAGAAAGTAAGACTGGAGAAATTGAGTCAAAAATAAAGGAACCAGATAGATATGCGTCAAAATTTGAGTATGATACGCAGCAAAAATTAGAGAATTATTATAAGGAAGAGGGTGGAAATTTATCTGATTCGCAGAAACAAGATTTAGTATCAGACTTAAAAAATTCATATGATAGTGCTGATACAAGCGATAGAGGAGACATTTTGGTTCCTGAAGATTCAAAGGACGTTACAAGTGTTTATTATAACGGAAAGACAGGAAAATATGACATCGGATATGATTGGAAAACTGTTGATACGGTTCCCGAAACAAGAACAATGGAAGTGATGAAAGAGGGCCAGCAATTTGATAGAGTTGGACCACCATCGGGAAGATGTACTGGTGCTGTAGGTGAAGATGGTAGTTGTGCAACAGTAAAGGAACGTTCTATACCATATCATTTTACTGAAGAGGATATAACAAAAGAACCATCATATCATAGATATCAAGCGGAACAAGATTTTACAAAAGAAAATCTGACTAATGCAATTGATAATTCTATGATGTATAGCGATGATAAAAAAGTTGAGATGCACACTAATGTGGATCGGTATTATGAAAATGCTCAGGTTAAAGGGTATGGAGATGGAGATGGTCTTGCTACAGGTGAAATTGCACCAATGTTTGAGGATACTACTGGTGCTACAGGTGGCGGAAAGCAATATGATATGCCATTAAGTATGGAAGAGTTAGAAAATATTGGTATGATTAGTGAAGTTGAAAAAGGAACATATTGAAAGGAGTAGTAATGGTAAAGGCAGAATTATTAAAATGGTATGCGTCAATAGAGACGGATAAAATGCCTAGATATATAGAAATATCTGATGCAAATGAAAGCCAAATATTTCTCAATGGATGTTGGCAAAATGTTATTTATGTATGGAGTATATTATTTGATGGAAAGAATTGGAAATATGTAGAGACAGATTCGGATAAAGGATATGTTTTTGATTTTAAGTCGTTTTGCTCGGAAAACGAAGCTGTAGAATATGCAAAAGATATTTTGAATAAAAAATTATTGGCTAGCAAAGGCAATTCGAAATTTGAAATGCTTCAGAGGTATATTCAGCAAAAGTATGGATATTCAGATAAAAGAGCGAGCTCTATGCTTAACCAAATGAAATTGTATGATGACATCTTTGAAGAATTTTTTAATTATGCTCGTATAGGAAAATTTTGCAAAAAGGACAAAACACAGACACAAGTATGTGGATATACAGCAGAAACACTTCATCGTGATTACAATTTATCGCCATTGGGGGCATATAATTACTTAGTGTATTTAAAAGAAGATCCTAATAATGCTTTAACTGATTTAAAGGCAGGATTACCAAGAAAATAATAGTTTTTGACATACAAAATAAATTATTATATTTTTTGCAAACAGATTTTGGTTCCAAGCACATATTAAAGAGAAGCGGTATAATCTAATAATATAGAAAGATGTCTTATATTTATAAGTATGCAGAAGAAGCAGAATCTTGCTGATTTAAGTGTGCTAAAAGCATTGTTATAATAACGAAATTTGAGAAGGGTTTGGAGAAGGTAACGCTACAAGTAACAAATAAAAAAAGCTAAAACATCTTACTAAAACTTCCAACGCCAATAAGGTACGGATTTCAATTTAAGGTATGGGGAGTTTTAGTTATATCAGTAAAAAGGTCAAAAACTTATCGACATCCGACCTATCACACGATATAATGTAAGTAATCTAATAGAAATATTGATCAATCATTACCGATGCTAACAGGGGAATGATGGTCATGTTTATGAATTTTGATGTACACATTAGTTAATCCCGTACGTTAGCATTGCTAACAAACTGCTAACAGAGAACATCAAAAATCGGTTTGTTTCTATTATTTTATATTGACAAGGATTTTCAATTAAGTGCCTACTTTCCTGATAAATACTGGATTTGGTTGACATCAGGTAACAAGTGGTAACTAAGGTGACTCGAACTCCTAAGACTCTATTGTAGGTTCGATTCCTATAGGGAACGCTCTATTTTAAGCGGTAATGAGAGAAAAATCATTGCCGTTTTTTTTTAACTGTTCCATGACTGCAGTCTATTCTGTTTTTGCAGCTGCACGATATTCACGATAAAGAAACTTTGGATGCTTTGGTAGATGGAAGTTCGGTCAGACATTATGAACTAATGAAAACCATCAAAGATGCAGAGGAAAAGATGGTACAGAACAAGGTCCTTAAAACTCATATTATCAATTATGCAAAGACCAGGGATACTTACATTGCTTACCGGAAATCTGGTTACAGCAAAAAAATTTTGAAGCGCATCGTGAGGAGATAACCCTTTACAAAGCAGCAAAGGAAGAATTTTCAGAAATGCCGGACGGAAAAATTTCGAAGATAAAAGATTTGAATGGAAAATTTGCACGACTGCTTTTCGAGAAAAAAGTAGCTTACAGCGAATATAAAAAAATAAAAAAAGAGATGTGGGATTATCAGATTGCGAAGCAAAATGTGGAATCCTTTTATGCTGCACAGCAGACATGGAATCAGGAGAAAGACCTGAAAAAGAAGCGACAGCAGCAGAGATAACCTTACGGGCAATCATCAAAATGAAAATTGGTGGTTGCCCGCTTTTTTTACAATTCCGGCAAAGCAGGAATGTATCAGCACTCACAAAGTGAGGGCGCAGCTTGGCATCGAAGATGACATTCTAAGGGGATTGGGGATGTGCCTCCAACAAGCCAAATGCGCCGCGTGTACACAGGGGCACTGCTTGCTAACTTGCGAAGCAACAACGATTGCGGTCTTAGTGAGCCGCTATTTTAAGAAAAGGAGACAAGATGGAAGAGAGAATTTTAGCAGAAAATACAGAGGAGAAGATAAGCGTAACTGCAGAAGAGGTGACGGATATCAGACTCACTCAGGCAGGATATTACTGGGATGCCGGATACAATGAATTTGATTTTATATGCAGGATAGAGGGAACAGAAGACAGGATTCATATGGTACAGCAGAGGTATGATGAAGGATATGGTCTGGTAATCCGGTCAGAAAAGGATGATATATGGAATCGAATTTCAGGAAGTGAAGCATTCAAGCTAGAAGAAAAGCTGTTGGATGAAGTGCAGTACAGAACCTATCACGACAGAATAGAGAAATTGACTTCACTATCGAACTGCCGGGAGATGTATTATGAGCTTATGGAAAATGATAACCATAACCTTCGGAATGTGATTGGTAATCTCTGGATGGAGCTTAGGGAAAAAGAAGATCAGCTTGCTGTAAGTGTGATTTCAGATTTCAGAAAGAAAACAACGGAGCAGTTTCACACAGTAGACGGAATGAGTGCCGGAGAGATTGAAGAAATGGTTTCATATTATGTGCAGGCAAAGATTATAGAAAATAATCTGGATGCGCAGGTGGAAAATGTGATTTTGTCAGGCAGCAGATGCCGAGGAATTGAGAAATTCGGTTCAGATTTGGATGTGGTGGTGGACTATAAAGGTAATATCAGGGAAGATGATTTTTTCAATATACTGCATGAGGATGGATTTGCGATTGTAGGAATTGCAGTAGACATCAATCCTATCACAGAAGATAAAACGGGACTACTGGCAGAGTATCTGGAATCAGCGGAGCAGTATCTGAAAGAAAAGGCACAGGAGAGAAAACCGGAAAGACCATCAGTGAGAGAAAAGATAAAGCAGGCAAAGCAAATCCCGAAGGCAAAGAAAAAAGTGAATATGGAAAAGTCGAAAAAAGTTGAAAGATAGCAGCATGAATGTTGAAGACGGTTGGTACATGAGAGTGTATTAACCGCTTCTTTTTTGTTTAATTTCTTGGAAATCTGTACAAGTATGTTATACTTATTAAAAAATGGATTGGGAGGAACACATGGCGGTATTAGTAGATAACTTAGAGAATAATGTAATTGAAAATGTAAAAGCTAGTATAAATGTTTTTAATTAACTCGACTCAATAAGTATTCCATGATATAATCT
>ERZ791765.1098-NODE-1098-length-19465-cov-19.160587_pt1 | contig 19465 bp, 19 predicted proteins | sample MGYA00509949_ERZ791765 | MGnify/ENA primary metagenome ERZ791765 (study PRJEB30046, sample SAMN00791980) | human gut metagenome | study: EMG produced TPA metagenomics assembly of the A metagenome-wide association study of gut microbiota in type 2...
CATCTGGAGACTTTCCACACGCTCACACGGCCCACTTTCTATTGAACAGACACATGCGCGGATTACGTCGGCACCCGCATCAAGGAGGCCACATCGTTCCCCAGCCACAGCCTGCGGCGTAGGTTCGCCACCTTCGCCTACTATCGCACCGGCTGCGACATACTGCTGGTGTCCCAACTGCTCGGCCATTCCAGCGTCAGCACGACCATGCGCTACATCGGGATCAACACCGACCTCATGCGCGACGCCGTGGAAGCCATGACAAGGGCCGACGTGTCGGATGCCGACAGAGGGAGGCCGTGACCGCGTTCATGCCGGCCAAAACCATGCAGGGCCTCACGTTCGGGGGCTAGACATCCTGATGACCCTCACCGCAGTTTTCGGCATGCCGGATATGCGGTAAATACCGGCATACCGAAAACCGACAGTTCATTTGGTGTCAAAATATCTTCTTCACCGCGTTGACAACCAACGGCCCCACCTTGCTGACGACCTTAGGACCATATTTCTTGGCGACGGCAAGGGCACCGCCGGCAAGGCCAACGGCCAGGACCGCCTTGTTTCGATCCTTTTTCGTGGAGCAATCCAGGCACAGTCCCAATTCCCTGCGGGACTCCGGTATCGCGTGCCTGCACACGGAGCAAAGAGCTTGCTCGGATGACGAAGCGGCTCGGGATTCCACGTCAGTCTTCTTCTTGAATGGGTTCATCTTCCGTTTCCTTATCGGTTATCGCAGAGGCCCCATCCGGTCGAGGCCTATAGGGTTCGAGCAATCCCGACGGAATGCCTTGCTCCAAAGACATGCCGCCAAGGAGCGAGATTCTCTTGGAAAGCTCTGCGAACTGGTCCACAAGTTCCGGCATCTTCCTCTCGGATGGAAGTCCGCCGTCGATGACGAGAAGGGTATCCTCATCGAGTCCGTTCGCTTTGATGAATTCGCTGAACTGATCCAGGCAGGCACGGGCGGCACGTTCCTGGCCAAGCATCGAATATCCCTCGCCCTCCACACGCACTACATTCGTGATCTGCACGAGGTCATCGAACGCATCGGCAGCCGCCTGATGTATACGTTCGCTGCCATTGAAAGATTCTCCCAGACGTCTCACAAGCGCCAGCGGGTTCCGATTCAGATCGATGTCCGACTGCTCAATCAGGTAATTGGCGTTCTGGGTGAAGTTACGCATCAATGTGCGCTTTGCATCGGTGGCGGAAGAAAGAGCCTGCATGATCAAAGCATCCCTCAGCCGCGAATCCTCGACCTCCCTGGCCTGCATGAGCTTGTCCCACGCGCCCTCGGCCAAAGCAAGCCGATCATTCTGCAGCCCGATCCTGATGCCCTCCAACTGATCACGCAGGCTTCGAACCTCGGCAAGGACCATGGAAAGCGCCACCTGCGTCTCCAATTGACGCATGGCATTGGTCACGTCCGGCGGCACGGTCTCCATATTGAGACGAACCTGCTTGTATATGCCCTTGTCATCGTAGACAAATGGCATGATGCGTCCCTCGGAGTCCAGACGGAAGCGCAGTCTGCCCTCCTTGACCATCTTCATGATCTCCGCTGGCAGATCGGCGACCATCCGCACTGTGTCATCGCCGAGGAATTCCTTGACGAAGCCCACTAGGGCGGGAGCGACGACTTGCAGAGACTCCCAGTCCTTCAAAGACCCCAGCCATCTTGCCACGGCCCTTCTTGCCTGGATTGGCATCTCCGACGTTTCCTCCGTCAGAGAACGAGACTTGGGATCCCAGCGTTCTATGCTCATCTTGATGCGCGGGACCACTTCGTATCCGATGGATTGGTCCGCTATCGGCGTGGCCGGATCGTTCCCCGCATAACCGCAATACGGGCATGTCAAGGCCTTGTCGGAGATACTGGTTCCGCAATCCGGACACATGATCATTGCCACGCCTTGCTCCCCTCCTGATCAGCGTCCGTATGGGCCCATGAACCTGGATCCGTTGAAGTGCATCATATGATCCGGGGTGTCGGCGCACCAAGCCTCGGTCTCCCATGCGAGTTGGGCGAGGTAGCGTTGCATGGTGCGTCGGTCTGGGAAGCAGGAGACGAGCACTGCATCGTTCCACCGGTCCGCGAACAGATCATGCAGCTCGTTCTTGCGGGTCACGTCCACCGGTCCGTGCGTGCTGGCGGCTTCCATGAGGAACAGCCATCCCCTGCGCTCGTCCCATGCGATGACATCCGGGGCCTTCTCCCTTGCCTTGAGACTGATGCCGAGGTCGTCGAGGAGATCTGCGTCAATGACGCCGTGCTTGTGGTCGGTGTCATCAATGAATGCCACTTGGCATCCGGGAGCGAATCGTGGCAGCATTTCCTCGACCATCGCCTTGATCAGCACCGACTGGCCGCTCGGAGACAGTTCAAGTTCCTGTCCCGAGGGAAGATGCACCGGGGTCTTGGGCATGTGGCGTCGCTCCTCGACCAAGGAACGGTAGGACAGGTGGTCGGAGAGGAACCGTTCGATCTCGGATTCAAATCTCGGTTCGCGATAATGACGAAGCACTTCCAAGGCTTCGTCGGTCACGCGGTAGTTCCATTTCGGGGAGTTGATGGGTCGGTCCGGTCGGTCGGCGTTCTCCTCGACCAGTTGCGCGATGACGAACTGGTGCAGTGTGAAGCGTCGGATGGTCTCTCGCGTGTTCGCTGCGTATTCAACACCGTACTGGTCGCGGATCCAGTCCATGATGGCACGGGTCCCCAGCATGGGATTAGTGGCCCGGGCCCAGTCGTCGCCGGGCTTGAGTTGTAGGAGCGCGAGCAATGTCATGGCGCTTCGCTCGTTAAGTTGTTCCCTGCCGACCTCGAAGTCACGCAATGCTTCGATGGCTTCCTCGATCAGCTGGCTTTTGTCCATGAGAACATTCCCTCCAAGGTATGGTCAATGCTTTGCTGGTCCACCGCGTCGTTCACGGGCAGCAGGTCGGATAGTTCCGCCAGCTGCCCCGGTGATGGGCACGGCAGCTGGCGTAGGTCGGTGGCGTTGACCTGTGTGCTGCCCGACACCTGGCGGTACCATTCATCAACGATGCTTGACGTCAGCCAAAGGGTCAGGCCTCGCGCGACCTTGTCGTTCAACGGCACCGTCCGGCGGGAGGTGCCCTGGTGGACGTAGTTCAGCTTGTTGTCCGCCACGTACTCCGTATCGCTGCGCAGATACGAGGCGTAGATGCGGTGCCGTTGTTCCTTGGCGGAGAACCTGTTGACCAGGCAGTAGCTGCCCGAAGGCAGCACAACGTTGCGTGAATCCGCCTTGCCCGTGACCCACTGTTCTCTGTCGCACTTGACCGGATGCACGGTCGTCATGCCCCGCTGGTTGTCGGACCAATACAAAGGGTGGCTTCCCGGCTTCTCGGTGGCCGACAGCAGGTCGCGGTTGCGGAACCACACGAGCTTGCCGGTGGACACCCACATACCTTGCTCGGACAAGGTCTTGAATCGGGAGAGCCGAGGATCCTGACGTTCGACGCGCAGGATGCGGTCCCTACCCATGGTCAGCGCCTCCAACGGAATAAGCTCGTGCGGCTGCCGGTCCAACGGAATCTCCGGGGAGATCCCGTCATAAACGGCGATTGAACCGATTTGCTTTCGCTTGGACACCTTGAGCAGCATGATCTCCTGGAGGATGTCCATGTCCTTGAAGTGGTCCTGCCGCGAGCCGTAAACGGCCAGAACGTCAAGGCTGCATTCGTCGAGCAACCATTTGCGGAAGTCCTTGAAATACTCGCCGTTCATCCATGAACGAGGAATGATGGCCACGCATTCCCCTCCTTCGGCCAATGCCTGGATAGCGATCACCAAAAAAGCGGTGTACAGGTTGGTAATCTTCACGCCGCCGCTGGCAGTGGGAATGGTGACGGGACTGATCTTCTTATACGGCGGGTTGAGAATCACGCGATCGAATCTGTCATCGAGCAACACATCGAACACCGATTTGGCGATGACCTCGACATCATCACAGACCTGTCGGATCGAAACCTCGGACGCCTTGGCAAGATCGGTGTCCTGTTCGATGGCTGTGACGCCACTGCCGGCTGGCGCATGCGCGGCGACCATTGCAGCTAGGATCCCCGTGCCCGAACCGAGATCAAGGATACGCACGGGCTCAACGGCAGGAGTGAACAGTCCGGCCGCCTGCTCGGCAACAGGGGCGGGCGTCAGAAACTGCTCCCACTGCTGCTTCCGCTCCGGGGAAAGAGCGGCAGCAGCCTCGTTGCGGATCTGCGCGATGGACTTGCTCATATCTACAAGACTAATACGAGTTCTGTCCTCTGCTCACTGCGCGTGGGAAAGATTAGCCATCGCTCTACTCTCGGCATATGCCACGAGCTCTTCCTTCTTATGGGAAACGCGCAGCTATGCCCAATGAGCCGGCATCGCTAGATATTCTCGGCGTTGCCAGCGCTACCGGAGGATTCAATGGCTTGGATCGCTTCTCCGGCATAGTCTTTTTGGGAAACGCCCTTGACAAATTCCTGATAGCGTTCACGACTCTGAGCGAGCATGTCACTGAAATACAGGAATTTTGCCCGGAACATTTCGACTTGCGCGTTCGCCGCTCCCGGAGACATCGGCTTGCCACGGTTGTCAAGCACCCGTCTGACGATGATGAGAACGTTGACTCTCTCGTCAATGCCGGACGCATTCTTTCTTCCCTCGGCTCGGTCGGTCCGGGCATCGTCCTTTTCCAGAATCCGAGTCATCGCCTCCGCATAACGCCATACCTGCTCTCGTATCTCCTCTATCTTGATATCACGACCATAGCGTTTGAATTCCACAATGGTCTCACGGTCAGGAGCCGTCAGATATTTGATATCCACGCGGCTGTTCGACTCCGAATCCGACGAAAAGTCCAGTTTGTATTCTTCTTCGCCTATTGTCCGGAACGCTTTTTCCTTCTCAGCGTTGCGCGTTGCGCGCTCCCATGCTGGATCGAGAAGCCAAGGATTGTCCGAAACGAAGTCACGCGTGGCGTTTTCAAGCTCATTGGCTTTCAACATGGATTCCAACTTGTCTATCACTTCGAGGCGCGTACGTACGACCTGCGCGTATTCCATGTTTTCGTAGTCTTTGTAAGACGTCAATATAGCAAGCAGCTGTTCTGTCGAAAGCTCGCCTACATGGTACAGTTTCTCGATGTCGGCCCGTTGAACCAGTCGGGTGAAGGCCATGATTGATGACTGATACAGTGAACGGCGGTCGGCTTCTGGAATGCCGTTGATACGCGAAACCCGATCAATCAAATCTCGTGCCGGCTTCCTCAGCCCCTCTGTCAAAGAGTCGACCCAAGCTGCAACCTCTGGGATATCAGCCATCAACTTCTTGGTGTTGGCGTCACTCCTCGCACGGGACCATTCATCAGAGGCCCGATTGAATATGTCTTTCATCTTCTCGTTGAAAGCCTTGACTCGCTCGTCTGACTCGACCAATCGCTGCCTATCAGATGTTGCGATGTCATCCTGCTGGGAGTCATCGAGAAAATCCGCCTGCACCTGACCTGTGACATAGCTGGCAAAATTTCTATTGAAGTCCAGATGATCCAGCAGTCCCTCCTGGATGGGACGTTTACGCGCCATGACGATAATGTTCTTCATGCTTTCCGTGTCGTCGCTGAAGGCTCTGTCAGACGGTTTACGGACCGTTCCAATCCATCCTGACAACTTCCAGTCAGGATGTCCGTCGAACGACACATCCTCGACACGGTGATGTTCGGCTTTTATGCTGTTCTGCTGCTCTTTCGAGGGGGAGAAATTGCCCAGATACCAGATGTGCTCAAGCCGCTGCAGATCTCCGCGATCCTCATACGTGACGGGTTTTCCATTGATGACGATACGAAACGCCCCCTCTTCCTCGCTTTTATCAGCGAGATCAAGCACGTCGAAGCGACGAGCGATACGCCGCCGCAACGCTTCCAAGGTCAGGCCGATCCGTTTACGTCGAAGACTCGTCAGGACTATCTTCGTGCCATGCTCACAGTCGTTCAACGTCAATCCGTCCCGACTGATAGGAGCCGGGTGGTATTGACGTTCGTTTGGATCCGAGCTTTTGATCGCTTCATCCAATTGGGCAACGTCAATCGTGAATCCCCTGGCCTCCGCACCCTCTCTTTTGGATTCAACCTGCATGATATCGGCAAGGGAGAAGGCTGACAGCTTGCCGATGCCCTTACGTCCCATGTATTTTCTGTGGAAACGGAACGATTCATCGCCTTCCCGTTTTCTTTTTTGATAGCCGACGGTCAGGAAACGAGAATTGAGCGTATCGGTGTCCATCCCGCACCCGTCATCAGTGATGGTGATGCTGCCAGAGCCTTCATCCGGCTTGTAGTCAATGCTCACGTTGTTCGCGTCCGCGTCCCAAGCGTTGGCCACGAATTCGGACAACACGGCCGCCGCATTGGAATACAGGTTTCGTCCCAGTGAGTCCACGGTCGCCATATCGACCGTCAAAGTGTATTCGTCACTCATTATCATTATTTCCTATCATCCAATGTCTTGATGAACTGCCGAGCTATGGCCTTGCCAAACACCGGAGGCACCGCATTACCGATCAGACGCCCAACGGTGCTCAACGTGATCTTCTCCGAAGGTCCGGTGAACACGAATGAATCCGGAAAGCCTTGAAGGCGGGACGCCTCCCGAAGCGTGAGCGCACGGTCCTGCGCCGGGTGGGTGAATCTCCCGGCTCCGGGATTATAGGATTGCGTCGTGATCGTGGGAGAGGGCTTGTTCCATTCCATTCGCCCATAGAACGATTTGAAGGATTTGCCTGAATCACGGGTCTGGCAGGGCGCTCTCAACTCCTCCGGCCAGTCTTCCCATGTTCCACCCGGCTTGGAGGCATGAGCGCGTTTCAGATTGGTCGGGGAAAGATTCCGAGCGAAATGCAGGGAGTCGTCATCGTCTTTCTGCCCTGCTTCCAAGGACGGCAGGTCGTGGATGGCGTCATACACGGTTCTGTACCGGTCCGCTCCCACCGTCGGCTCAGGCATCTCAATATGATCGTTTAATGCGGCCAGCAGCACCAGCCTCCGACGGCGCTGCGGAAGCCCGTAGTCGGGGCCGAACAGGACACGATACGTGACATCGTAGCCGGCCTGTTTCAGGCATGCTACGAATTCATCGAAGATCGGCGAATACCGGACGCGCGGGACGTTCTCCATCGTCACGAAATCCGGCATGGTCTCCTGCACGAGCCGCGCAAACTCATTTAGCAGCGGCCAGCTTTTCTCATGGGATGTGTCCGCGCCACGTCGCTGCGAGGAAAAAGGCTGACAGGGCGCACAGCCGGCCAAGAGACGGACATCCGCTTGTCCCCACAGGCGCTTCAGATCCTCGCCGGTCACATCGCAGACGGAACGCTCGATGAACTTCGCCTTGATGTTATGGCTATACGGGTATGAGCAGGCTGAAGCGTTGTCGATTCCCGCGACGACTCGTATCCCGCCCTGCTTCAAGCCTAGGGACAGGCCTCCCGTTCCGCAGAACAGATCAATAGCTGCGATTTTGCTCCTCTTACCCATGAGAGGAATTATAACCTTCAAGGTCGGCAAACCACCTATTCCAAAGGCAGCCGCATGACCTGAAATCCCAATGCTTAGGCACTATAGAGACAGCCACGCCGATCACCATTCCGACCAGTGGCACACTATGCTTGCCCGCGCCGGTTGACTCCATGAAGCAGCAACCATACGATGAAACTCACCCGATGATGTTGATTTCATCAGTCACATAGACGACCCCGGTCATACTCTGCTTGACCAGACATGGCTGTCCCTCTGTTATTTGTCATTGAACTTGAACCGAGCGCCGCCTTCCTTGTCGAGGATGAGCATGGCGTCGAATTTCCGGCCAGCTTTCGATATGAATCCCTTAAGGCGGATCCGTCCGTCGGCCAGGAGACGGCGCGCGTTCGCGTCGGTGAGAGTCTTGCCCGCGATGGTGGAGAATAGTTTCCAGCCGCAGCCGCCCGCATCCTTCCATGTGCCGTCCGGTTGTTTCTCTCGTTTGTTGGTCGAGCATTGCCAGACCTTGCCGGTCTTGACGACGGGCTGGCCGCAGCGCGGGCACGGACCGAACGATTCCGTCACGCGGCTTCGCCTCGCTTGCACGAGCTCGGGCTTTGCCGTGGACTGCGCGTCGGTGGGGATGCCGGCGGCGAATGCCCGGAATCTGGATTCGGTCTGCGTTGGGTCGGCGTTCCCGTGTTCCACGTCGGAGAGGACCTGTTCCATCTCGGCGGTGAGAGCCACGTCCTTCAGGCGGAGCGCCACTACGTTGATCAGATTCCGCCCCTGTTCGGTTGAGCGTAGTTGCTTGCCCTTGCGCTCCACGTATGCGGACCGGATCAGTTTCTCGATCACGTCTGCCCTGGTGGCCGGCATGCCGATGCCGCCGGAATGGGATTCGTCGTCGTCCAGCGCGGCCTTGAGACCCGCGTCGTCCAGGAGGCGGCTGGCGTGTTCCATCGCGGCGAGCAGCGTCGCCTCGGTGTAGGGCTTCGGAGATTTTATCTTCCCCTCCACGAGTCGGGCTCCGCCGCGTGGCATCGGCATGGCGTTCGCTCCGGTGGCGAGGTTGACGGGAATGAGGTTGCCCGCCGGGGCGTCCTCCTCGTCTTCCCCGCCGTCATGCTCTTGGGTCTTCGTGGGTTCGATGCCCTTCCATCCGAGGGAGATGGTCTGGTCGGAGCAGCTGGTGAAACGGGAATCCGCTTCGCTGATCCGTAGGAGGTTCGGATGGCTTTCATCGTAATCGGGGTCGATGTTGGCGACGACAAGGGTCACGTCATGCACATGGTCGTCGGCCACCGCCTCCCACATGCGGCGAACCACGCGCGTCAGCACCAGGCGTTCGTCATCACCGAGTTGGCCGAGTGTTTCCCCGCTTGCCTGGAGCGTGGGCAGGATCGCGGTGTGGCCCGTGACCTTCGCGTCGTTCACCGTCAGCTCCAGTCGGGGCTGAGCGGGACGGACGGCGGGATCAAGGAACCCGGAGGCCAGCCGGTCCCCGTTGGTGAGTTTGCGTAGGGCGTCCAGGTCGTCGTGCGTGATGAATCGCGAGTCGGTGCGAGGGTAGGTCGTCAGACGCTGTTCGTAGAGGCTTTGCAATGCCGTCAGTGTGCGGGCTGCGGTCAGGCCGTGCAGTTTCGACATGTCCTTCTGTAGGTTGGTCAGGTCGTAGAGGTGTGGCGGCGCGTCGTGCTGGCGGTGGCGTTTCACGGCATAGATTCCGAAGGCGAAGTCCGGCTGGTTCACGATTTCGAGCAATGCTTCGGCGGTCCCGTGGCTTTCGAGATGGGTTCCGGTCAGGGTCCAGCTCCCCATCGGGGCGACGACCTTCCAGAATGGCGTGGGCTTGTGCGATTCGATCTGCCGGTCGCGTTCCACGATCATCGCCAATGTGGGCGTCTGCACGCGTCCGACGGTGAACCTGGTGTTGTAGACGAGGCTGTAGGCGCGGGAGGCGTTCATGTCGATCAGCCAGTCGGCCTTCGCGCGGATCATGGCCGAGTCAGCGAGTCCACGGTAGTCGCCTTCGGGTTTCATGGCGGCCAATGCCTGGCGGATGGCCTCTTCCTCAAGGGAGGCCACCCACAGGCGGCGCGTGGGCTTGTTGACGCCGGCATGGTGGATGATGCGGCGGAAGATGGCCTCGCTCTCGCGGTCCGGGTCGCATGCGTTGACCAGCAGGTCCACGTCGTTGCGGTGCAACAGCCGGGAGATGATCTTGTATTGCCTGGCCGCGCCTTTTTCCGTTCAGCCAAGAGCACGGAAAGCGCATCGAAGCCGCCATCGCATCGAACGTTCGCGCTTATCTTGGTCTATCCGAAAAAAGCCAGACGGACCTGGGAAACGCACTGGGAATCACGCGAGGCTCAATGTCTCAGAAAATGGTGGGGCGAACTGGTTGGTCAGTCACAGACCTGATTGGCACCGCTGATTTCCTTGGCGTAACCCCGGACGCACTCATGGACGACTCCGTCCTCATTCGCGCTGAGGCGGGATACAAAAAAGCCCCCGTCGAAGCGAGGGCCTTGGAAGCTCCTGCGACTGGGCTTGAACCAGTGACCGTCCGATTAACAGTCGGATGCTCTGCCAACTGAGCTACGCAGGAATATTTAGTTTTCCCGGCCAGTCTCCTGACCAGGTGAGCTCCTGCGACTGGGCTTGAACCAGTGACCGTCTGATATACGGTTCTGGCTTGCAGCCGTAGGGCTTTTTTGCAACAGGAGTAGAGAATACACCTGCTTTGCTTGTCCTTCAAATCGGCGTGTCTCGACGATTCTTCTCGATGCACCTGGTTTTCCGAAAGAGCTTCAGCCGTCGGCGAGAACATTGGCTAGGCTCCATGCAATCGCAAATAGCATTTTCTGGGAAGTGACGAAGACGTCACTTCCTTTTTCTATGCGAAGGAGCTGCCATGAAGTACTGGAACTCGAACAGGAAGAGCTGCGAGCATGTCGAGCCACGCGAGGATTGGAAGGAATCCATCGAACTGTGGATCGACTGGATGGAAGCCATAGGCCGTACGGAAGAGACCTTGAGAACCCGATGGTACCAGATCGTACGTTTCTCCAAAATCGTGAACAAGAGCATCACGGACGTGACCGAAGACGACCTCATATTCTATCTTGCCGGCATGGGCACCGAAGGCAGACGCGGAGTGCGCAGCTGCGTCAAGGTCTTCTACCAATGGGGCATGAAACGCGGGCTCGCCCGCTGCAACCCGGCGGACACGTTCAAAGCGAGCTGGGCTATCCATGAATAGCAGAGCCCGTCGGCCGGATCGGCCCGGTGAAGCATGTGCAGCACGTCCTTCGCCTTCACCGTGTATTTCCGTTCCGGGGGCAGGCCAAGGGATTGGAGGAAATCCTCCGTATGCAACCGGGCCACTTTCCCGTTCTCCAATGGACGGCGGTCGAATCTCTCGATCACGTAGGTGCGTTCGCCGGCGAACTCCATGACCCCGGCCTTGGAGGATTCCAAACCGCATAGCCTGACCAGTCGGTTCGAGGCGGCCTCAACGATATCGGCATCCGCCGTGCCCTGTTCGGGTGGTTTGAAGATATGCGTCGAGGGTATCGCCGCGTTGGGCCACGCCCATCGGTCGCCGATTCGCGCGAGCGTGAATTTGGGCTGGTTGCCGGCCAGAGAGAAACGCGCATGGGAGTCATGCTGCCACCACGACATAGGGGCCGAGCGCGCGGAAGAGATGCGGGAGGCTATGTCGTCGTCGGAGGCGAAGGAAACCATCTGGGAACGGGGCGCCGGATAATCGTCATGCAGGGAGAACACGAGACCACCGGAGGAATCCGCGCCATCGAGCAGGTCGAAACTATCGGTGCTGGCGGCTCCCGAAGCACGCATCATGGCCTCACGCGCGGTCGGATTGTCCGGAAGAAGGTTCTCCAGGAACCTGCCAGGGGCTTTCCTTGCCCATTTCCCGTCAAGAGGGAGGGAAAGGCTTATGGGCATATCCACACCCTTGGCGTATTCGAGGGAAACATTTCCCTCGGAATCCTCCAGAAACACACCAACAGGAGAATCGCCCATCCAGGCGTGCAGCTCCCTCACCGGGCGCTCCCGAGACTGGAAAGCGGCAACGCGGCTATGTCTATTCCCAGTGCATCGGCTGCGGGGAACACCGCTTCAATCGGAGCTTCGCCCCGCTGGAGCAAATCATCGGCGGACCGGGGATCAATGCCGGCCCGGGAGGCGAGATCGCCGGCGTTCCAGGAACGGTTCGCCGCCTCTTCCCGGAAAGCGGCCGCGATATCCGATTGGGTGCGGGCGAAAAGAGTCCGGCGTCCACGCGGCGCTTGGAAACGGCTGAGGTAACGCGCGTACTCCAGTTGCGCCTTTGTCGGCTCAGGCGGTTTATAGTCCAGATTCGACATTGCAGGCCTCCTTAACACTTGATTATTCTAGCCTATACAGATAATCCAGCGATTATCTTGCCTTCGGGAAAGGCCATGGACCATCTAGACGTATTCCACCAATCTCCGAGGAGGTCTCCTTCAGCTCTGTACCTGAACGGTTCGTCAGTTCCAGTCATCGGCGTCCTCCAATTCATCCATATCCACCAGATCGAGATTGCGTCCGACGGCCTTCAGGTCACGATACGCATGCTCCAGCAATTCGACTATCATCCGGTCCATTCCCGCCGTGACCTCATGTTCATCACTCATATTCGTTTCTCCTTATTCCATATCGTTTTCCTGTTCACCGGGTCATGCCGTACGGCGATGCCTGGTCAAGGTTCAACGTGCCGGCCGGATCGCATACACCGGCAGAAAAATCGTCCTTTTCCTGTGCCGCCGGTGATGGTTCGGGCATTGCGGCGAGCCTGTCGAATGTGTTAGGAATGCGCCGATCTCCCGGTCGCTGCTGATGGGATCCATGCCCTGGCCTTCGTCAGGGCGCGCATGAAGTCGAGGTGATTGTCCACGAACGCGCCGAAACGTTCGAAATCACCGCCCTTGATGCCGGTCTCGCCCTTCTCGTACAGGCTCGTATATTCGTCGCCCATGCGGTCGGCGAAGTCCCTTACCCTCATATCGATATCCCATTCGATGGGAGGGCATCCGAACGCCAGTTCAACGTATCGGGGTTCCACCGACATGCCCTGATCGGTTTTCAGATCCTTCCAGAAGCGGTCCACGGATTCCTTGCCGCCATCGTAGCGTCGGCCTGCGGCGTCGAACGGTTCGTCCACCCATGCCTGCAAGTCGGCGAGCGCGTCGGCGGCGTTCTCCCGTTTGCACACGTCACCTCAGTAAGCCGGAACCTCCATCGAGGCCATCGAGGGGAACACCGGGCACGATGCCCATCCCGTTCACGGCATCATTCGTCTTTTCCACGGTCCCAGACGATTGGGCCAGAGTCAGCCCGCCGGGCACATGGCCGACGGCGTTCTGTGAGAGCCAATCGGAGAGCCGGGAGTAGTCGCCCGTCTCGTAGTAGCGCAGGAGCATGGAGACGAACTGCGCCTTGTCTTCGGGAGGGATCGAGAAGACGCCGATGCCGTCGTGTATGAGCTGGTGGTTGGCAACCATCAACGCGGTGCGCTTGTTGCCGTCCGAAAACCATTGTCCCCGCGTGACCGCGCCGAACAGCAGCATCGCAGTGTCCTCCCCTTCTGACTCCTCCAGGATGCCGCGAACCCTTTCCCGTGAGGATTCGACGGCGGGAATCTCCGGCACCCATCCCGTGCCGCCGATCCTCACGCCGTATTCACGCAAGCGGCCGGCGTCGCGCACGAGGCCTTCGCCGATGATGCGGTTGTATTCGCGGATGTACTGCCAATCGGCTGGATAGCCGATGTTCTCGAGCAGGAATCTCCACGCGCGCTTGATGTTGTTCACCGTGACTATATCGTCCACGCTCATACCCTCGGGCGCGCGCCCGTCGAAGATTTCCTGCGTGTCGGAGAAGGTGACGCCATCAACCTCGATCTTGGCGGTGCGCCAGATCGAATCGACCAGCAGCCGCTTCGCCAGTTCCACGGCCGTGCGCCTATCCGTCGTCGTATCGCTCCTCACCGGTTCCATCAAAGCTCCTTATCCGTTTCCGATAATCCTATCGAAGTGGCCGTGCCGGCAAAGGACGCATATCTCTCATAGACGCCATGCGCCGCCGTGCCGGGCGCGCGGGCGGAGAATCATCGTATGATACCGAATATCGTCAGGGGTTCGGACCCGGCCGGCCTGGTGCGCTACCTGTTCGGCAAGGGACGGCGCAATGAACACACCGACCAGCATCTCGTGTGCGCGAGCGGCGACATGTCTCCCTCGTTTGACATGGATGGCAAGCCGGCGTCGTCGTATGCGGAGATAGGCCGCAGGTTCGACCGACGCTACCACGTCAGGGAACGCAAGGACGATCCGTTCCCGCCCGACATGCGAGGCAAGAACAACCCCGAACGAGAGCATGGCAGGAAGCGCGTGTGGCACTGCTCGCTCGCCATCAAGGCCGGCCAGGGCATACTGACCGATCAGGAATGGGAGGCCGTCATCCGCGATTATCTGACGCGCATGAACATCATCGACGGCGACGACGATCAGGGCGTCACGTGGCTCGCGGTCCGCCACGGACTGTCCGCCAACGGCAACGACCACGTGCACATCATGGTGCAGCTCGCCGCCGACGACGGGTGGATCAACCCGTACCACGACCGGATCAACGCGCAGAGATCATGCAGGCGGATGGAGAAATCGCGCCCCGAACTGGTCGAGCTCGCACGCTCCGACACCGGCACGCGCGTCAGCTGGCAGTACGGGCAATGGCGTCAATGGGCCGAATGGAAGGCGCGGAACGGGTACGGCGACGACGAGGGATGGGAGGCGTTGGACGGCAAAGCGAGGAGCCGGCTCGTCACGGCGGTCGCCGCCTCCACGATGCCCCGCCAATATGTCGGCCGGATCGTGGAGGCGTGCGCCAAGGCGTCGCGCAGCGAGGACGAGTTCATACGCCGCGTGCGCAGGGAAGGCTTCTCCATCGACCCCAGGCTGCGCAAGGGAACCGCCAAAGACTCGTTCACCGACCCCGGCCAGGTGGTCGGCTACCGGATCACGTGGCATAGCACGGATGGGTGGACGGAACGGTTCAACGCCTTCGAGCTCGGCGATGGCATGCGATTGAAACGGTTGCGCGACGACTGGGCGGACGATGCCAGAAGCCGCAGCCTCGCCGTCCAGGAATGGCGCGCCGCGATGGAGAACCGCCCGCCCTTCCTCGATGACGGACGAGAAGGACACCCGGAGAATCTGTCCACGCACGACATGGAACGTCTCGTATCCGAAGCGTTCTGCATCGCCGCCAGTCTCAACAGCGCGGCGGACGACGACGAATACCGGGCAGCGATGCGCGAGGGCCTGCACGCGTTCGACATGCTGCGCGAACGCTACGGGCTTACGTAGGACGGCCTGTGGATAACGGCCACGGACATGAACGAAAGCCAGAGGACGTTGATTCATTGTCCATAATGGGCGAGCTGTCTCCTCAGACGATTGAGCCGTGAAGCAGTCAATCCAGTGGACTGTTTGTATGCGAAGGTGAGACGGCAGTCGCGTAATGGGAATGTTGGACGTCGAGCCGTCCGTCGTTACAGGACGCTGGCACGCGGAGCGGCCTAGAGGGGGTGGCTCGTAGCGTGTCTCTTGCTCGTGCGCCCACTGTCGGGAACTGTTGCGATGAATGCGCGGAAGATAATCGGTGGTTGCTGGATCACCTCTCGGCTTGTGCAGCGGTCGCCGATTTCCATCTCTATTTACGCTGACAGCGGAGAGAAGGGCGTGAAATAAAGCCAATGCGTTGACGTGACTGTGGTGCCGTAGTAGTGTTTTTGAACATCGTTCAATTAATGTGCGGGACAGGGAGCTTGGATGCTTAAGTACGACAAACGCAAAGAGCAGATGATTGACATAGCTTCACGCATGCTTTTGGAGAAAGGGTATGAAGGCCTGTCCATCCGGAGCATCATTCAGGAGGCTGACGCGTCGGGCCCCGGCCTGTTCTATTACTATTTCGCGTCAAAGCAGGATATCTACGAAGCGGCCATGCAGCACATCGTCAAGCAGCAGTTAGACCAGCGATGGAGCATCGTACGCGACGAAACACTCGATCCCGAACGGAAGATTGACCGTCTCATCGAATCAGTGGAATGCGACTTCAACAGGTATCGCAATCTTCTGGACCATGGTGATAACAAGCAGATTCTAGATACCATCAGCATGACCATGATGACGGAAGAGATTCCTATGGCGGAACACATCATCAACGAATTGCTGGAAAGGAAAGGCGTCGCGTCGCGTGAGGCCGCGGTGGATGTGCATGAGCTGTCATGCTTCATCGTATACGGGCTCAACGGCATACTGCGTGAGAAATTTGCGAATCCCGACACCATACCGGATACGCCGACCTTCCAGTCCATCAAGCGACTGCTAGTCGGGATCCTAAAGCTTATGCAAGGAGAAACACCATGTCGTTCATTGACGTCATCAATCTGACTAAACAATACAACAGCAATGACGTGCAGACTATGGCCTTGGATCATGTCAGCTTCTCCCTCGACGAGGGTGATTTCTGTGTGGTCCTTGGGCAGAGCGGCGCGGGAAAGTCCACGCTGCTCAACATGTTGGGCGGCATGGACTCACCCACATCAGGTTCCATCACAGTCGATGGCACTGATATATCCGACATGAGGGAACGCGCCTTGACACAGTATCGCCGCAACTCCATCGGCTTTGTGTTCCAATTCTATAACATCATCCCCAACCTCACCATTCTAGAAAATGTGGAAATGGTCGCACGCTTCGGCGGAAAGAATTTCGATCCGCAAGCCGTCCTCTCCGACGTTGGTCTCGGCGAGAAAATCCATGCCTTCCCACAAGAATTGTCCGGCGGCCAGCTCCAACGTGTGGCCATTGCGCGAGCCCTGTGCAAGAACCCGCAGCTGCTGCTGTGCGACGAACCTACAGGCGCGTTGGATTCCAAAACCGGACAGTCGGTCCTAAAACTTCTGATGCGGATGTCTCGCCAATACCGCAAAACCGTGATTGTGGTAACGCATAATTCATCGATTGCGCGAATCGCCGATGTGGTCGTCACCATCAAAGACGGCAAAACCGAATCCGTGCAGCGAAACAACAATCCGGAATCCATTACCCAAATCCAGTGGTAGGCGTCTTCTATGCTCAAGAAAATACTGAGGGATTGCAGAACCAACGCAATGTCCCTAAGCGCCATAGCAGTGCTCGTGTTCCTTACCCTATTCGTTTTCTCAGGACTGTTGTCTGCGGCCCACGGCATGAGCTACGAATTCGAACGATGGTCTATGCAAACCAACTTGGCCGATGCATGGGTGAGCGTGCGATCCGCAGGTGCGACGCTCACCGATGAAGTCAACAATGCCAAGCACGTGTCGCATGCCGACGGATCGCTGATCGTCACCGCCTCGATGAAACGTAGCGGAGCGAACAAGCTGCTCACCGTCAACCTCAAAGACTCCAACGAAGTGTCCCGCCCACTCGTCAATGACGGCGAACAATTCGACACTAAGAAAAAGAACTCCATCTGGATTGACAAGAACTTCGCCGACGCCAATCACATCAGCACCGGGGATACAGTCACCATCAATGTAAACAAGTCCCCGATCGCATTGACTGTACGGGGCCTCATCGCCAGTCCGGAGTACATCGGCTACACCAGCCCAATGAACGACATGGTGGCGAATCACGACCGCTACGGGTACGCATACACTAATCGTGCATCGCTGCCCGTGACTTTGGACCGCATCAACAGCATAGCGGTCAAAGCCGAACCTGGCTGCGATACCGGCTGCATCGCCCGTTCCGTTCGAGACACGCTAGGCAACGCAGCCGTCAGCGTGCAAGGCCGCGACGCCAAAACCGAGATTTCGAAGTTCCAAGCCAAAACCGCGAGCATGTATCGCATGTCGTACATGTTCTCCACGTTGATGATTGTATTGGTGACGCTGACCACCATCACCACTATCAGCCGACTGGTCAACAGCCAGCGCAGCTCATTGGGACTGATGAGAGCGCTGGGCATATCTCGCAGCGCCCTGATCTTCGGATATCAGATATATGCGATTATCGCAACGCTTCCCAGCGCCCTCCTCGGCCTGTTCCTCGGACCTGCGCTTCTGGGACGGCTGTTTCTGGACAAACAACGGTTCCTGTTCAATCTTCCCCATTGGCAGGTCCGCATCGACAACGCCAGCTGGCTCATGATGCTAGGCATCATCATCGCCAGCAGCATCGCCTCCATCATTCCAGCATTCCGCATCACCCGCCTGACGCCCGCCATGATCCTAGACACGAACACCATGCGCGGCGTCGGCACCATGCGATCAACACCGCGCAACCCGCGCCGCGACAGCCAACAACACTGGCAATGGCACTGGATCATGCGGGATAAATCACGTTCCATGGTCAAAGAAGGCATCTCCGTCGTGGCGATTATCGGCGCGACCGTTCTGGTGATGGCAAGCTTCGGTGTGCGTCTCTCGCTCACCGCCACCAACGATATGACATATGGCGACGTATTCCGCTACGGTCGGCAAATCCAGCTTGCCAACGGATATACCGACACAGATTACGACACAATCATGAGCGGCTTGCCGGATAACGCGCAAAGCCTCGAACAACTGCCCATCACTGTTACAACGGCGCATCACGAACAGTCATCCGTCATGTCCGTCGCCACACCCGGCATATTCCTCACGGCACGTGACGACAAGCGCGAATCTATGCCAATCACTACGCAAACCGATGGTGCGTACATTTCTGAAGGACTGTCGAAAGCTCTCGGAGTCACCAGTGGCGACACTATTAGCGTCGACTCGGCCAGCATGTCAGAACCGGTCATCATGACCGTTATCGACATCGTGCGCGTCAGCAGCCCGCAAGGCATATACCTCAGTTCAGCATATTGGAAGAACCTCGGCGAAACGTTCCACCCCACCAGCATCATGGTCAATGGCCGCGTGCCCAGTTCCGTTGATAACCATCCGGCGGTGCAGCGGGTGGACTCCCTCGCATGGGACAAGGCGCAGGCCAACAAAGTGCTGGACACCTTCCAAAGCATCCTGACATTGCTGATGGTTTTCGCGGTACTGCTGGAATGGTTCATCCTGTACAGCATCGGCACACTGAACTACACCGAACGATACCGGGAATACGCAACCATGCGAGTGCTCGGCTTCCACATCAAGGAAATCCGGTCCATCATGCTCAAAGACAGCTTCGTCACTTGGATTCTGGGCACAACCCTCGGCATCCCCCTGGGCATAGGCTTCCTGAACGCATATGTGTCCGTCGCCGATTCCAAGGACGCGCAATTTTTCGCATATCTTCCCACACCATACATCGCGTTGTCGGCCCTGTTCGTGTTATGCAACATGCTGATTATCGAACTCGTCATCGCGAAACGAATCGCCAACATCGATCTCTCGTCCGCGCTGAAAAGCGTCGAATAGTAAGAAAAGAGGAATCTATGACTATAGGAATCAGCTCTGCAGGAATCTCCGTGCCAATCCGAAGATTGCCGGTGATCGACACCGTATCACAGTGGAATAACACATCGGCTGATCTAATCGTCAAACAATTCGGAACGGAATGCCGAACTTCTTTAGGAAGCGACGAAGACACCCTGACGTTGGCACATGAAGCCTCTCATAATTGCATGGATAACGCAAGAGCTGACCCGTCAGATGTCGATGCAGTGTTCTTCGGCACTGTTACGGCTCCGGAACTGCTCCTCCAAGACGAAGACTTCACTAGCCGTCTGGATGAAGCGGATAACAAGAAAGCCACCGGCAACACGCCGATGGCTTCCAATGAGCTCCTGCGGCTGGGCTTGAACCAGCGACCGTCCGATTAACAGTCGGATGCTCTGCCAACTGAGCTACGCAGGAATAAGTT
>ERZ791765.1099-NODE-1099-length-19426-cov-4.149450_pt1 | contig 19426 bp, 20 predicted proteins | sample MGYA00509949_ERZ791765 | MGnify/ENA primary metagenome ERZ791765 (study PRJEB30046, sample SAMN00791980) | human gut metagenome | study: EMG produced TPA metagenomics assembly of the A metagenome-wide association study of gut microbiota in type 2...
CTCAACCTGTATGTGGTCCTGCACGTTCCACACTGTTTACAGGTCTTTATCCTCACAGTAATGGAAGTTGGTCTAACTGTGTAGCACTTGAGTCTACTGTTAAAACCATAGGTCAGCGTCTCACACATGAAAATATTGCTACAGGTTATATTGGTAAATGGCATTTAGATGGCGGAGATTACTTTGGCACTGGTAGATGTCCAGAAGGTTGGAACCCTAAGTACTGGTATGATATGCGTAACTTCTTAGATGAGCTTTCTACCGAAGACCGCATGCGTTCAAGAAATGCAGGAACGATTTGGGAAGGTGACGGCTATGAAGCAGAATTTACTTTTGCGCATAAGTGTTCGAATCGTGCCATTGAATTTATTAAAGAACATCAAGATAAAGACTTCTTCCTTGTTGTTTCTTATGATGAACCACATGGGCCTTTTATCGCTCCTAAGAAATACCCTGAAATGTATAAAGACTATGAATTCCCTGTAAGTGAAAATATCCATGATACACTTGAAAACAAACCTGAACATCATAAAGTATGGGCTGGTGACCGTATTCATCATGACCGTAGTAACCACAAAGTCAAATATCCACTTCTCTTTGGTGCTAACAGCTTTGTTGACTCTGAGATAGGTCGTGTATTAGAGGCTTATAGAACTTACACAAAGGATGCGCTTATCCTTTATACATCTGACCATGGTGATCATTTAGATGCTCACCGCATAGATAGTAAAGGAGCTAGTATGTACGAAGAAATTATACATATTCCTTTTATTTTAAGTGGCACACCTGTTAAAGGGAACAAGGTCGTTAATGAACATGTTGTATCGCATGCTGATGTAGTGCCAACTATTTTAGACTACTTTAATGCAACACCTTATAGTATGTTACAAGGTCATTCTCTCATTAAAGTACTTGATGAACCTACAGCTAAAATTAATGATGCTATTTTCAGTGAATTTGGTCGCTACGAAATCGCTCATGACTCTTTTGGAGGCTTCCAACCTATTCGCTGTATTCGTACAGACCGTTATAAACTGGTGCTTAATCTCCTTTGCACAGATGAACTTTATGACCTCAAAAAAGACCCTCATGAAATGCACAACTTAATTGACGAACCAGCTACTTCTAAAATCCGTGATGCCCTTCATGACCAGCTCCTTAACTGGATGAATGAAACACGTGACCCTTTTAGAGGTTATTACTGGTCAAGACGTCCTTGGAGAACCGATGCACCACCTGCTACTTGGTACGATTCTTGTATGACAAGACAAAAAGAACCTGATTATGACGAAGTCAGAGAGTGTGACTATGCTACAGGACTTCCTATTACCAAGGCAACTTATCGTAAATTTTAATCCCTTGCAAACTTAAAGACTCTAATAAAAAAGCCCCTCCCTTTATGAAAGCTTCATAAAGGGAGGGGCTTTTTTATTACTCCATGCTTACTTTTCTAGGTTCGAAAGCCTAAGCTTCCTCTTCTGCTTCCTCTGCTTCACACTGAGGGCAGCCCCCATTGGTACATGGGCAAGCAAGCATATCCTCATTTAGTACATAATTTGCTTTTGTCTTTACTCTGAATGTTCTTATTTCACATGCTGTACCCTCATCGTCCGCAATTTCAAAGTCTACACAGTTGCAAGCTCTATCATCACAACCACAGTGGCAGCTTCCTCCATTTGCACATTCACAATCTCTCGGTGGTAATTGTACAACTTTATAAGCATAAGGAATCTCATATTCATCTGCAGTGCCTGGGTTCTTTACTTCATATAAAAATACACCTACATTAAGTGTTTTGTTAGGACAAGCCATTTCAGGGTCAAGGTGTACAGAAAGTCTTCTACCTCTTGATTGAATTGCAACAGGAATAGGTTCTTCTGCAATTTTGTGCTCACAAGGCTCAACTGTATATTGATTACAAGTCGGACATTCTTCACAGCAATCGTGTTCTACTGGTGGCTCCACGCCACAATCTCCTACATCAAGCATTTTATTCTCTATTGTTCCCCATGTTACACCTTGCTTATCGTATTTATATTTATACTTCATACCATCAAGTGCAAGTATATCGCCTGTAGCTTCGCCTACATAGTCTGCTTCAAAAGACACTGTCTTTTCTTCTTCGGGATCAAGCTCTCCAAATGTCCACATCTTCTCAGTCCCATTTAACTTAAGGTCATCATCAGGGCCATAACCTTCAAAATGGTCAAAAGTATTAGGTGGCATTCTAAAGAAGAATTTACCTAATCTTGCTGTCTTTTTATCATCATAGTTTTTGGCTTTAAAAATAAATTTAAAGCGGCATTTTTCTCCTGCTACTGGCTCAATCCCAACGGTCACCACTACGCCTGTTGTTAGCACTTCTTCTACTTCTGGTAAGTCTAGCCTTTCATCCTCTAAGCTTATAACTTTTAATTCTTCCATTCTTCATTCCTCCCCTTTTAAACTTTTAATAAAGATAGTGAGCGAGCATCTTAATGCGAATCTTTTCATCACAAAGTTCGGTAAACAAGAAGTAAAAGTCATCCACATACTTTTCATGAATTTTTCTACAGTATCGGCAACCACCCGTATAGACTTTTTGCGTCTTCATGGCGTATAACCTTCCATCTACATACACTTGTACCCCTACTATAACCGCTCTACAAGGGCATACATCATAAAGATAAACAGGAACGGTGAGCATATGTCCTTCATCATCAATATGAACGCCTGCTTCAACACACTTAATCTCTTCACATGCAGTAAAACTTATATCCTCTACACACCTCACCTTAATCCCCCCACTCGATTCAGTTCACCTTCCCTATAATGTATGCTTAACCTCCAAAATTTGTTCATCTTTCGACATTTTAACACTGTAGATGTTATTTTACTTTTCTATTTCTTATTACTTAAGCCCATCAATTCATACTTATAACAAAAGGTATTTACTGTATAATTATCCTATATAAGAACTTATTTGACGCGAATATATTGTAAAAATTATCTAAATTTTTATATTTTAATGAAATAATATTTTAATTTTTTGTAAAATACTGTATAATACCTTTACAAATATGAAATTCGTTTCATAAATACTAACATTAGGGGGAGTTATTATGAAAAAGAGCACATATTGTGCATTTTTACCTTATTATGACGAGGTAGGGACTAATGCAACGTATTATATTTTAGAAGATGGTTCAAAAGGGGTACACCCTTTTCCGATTAAGCATTTTATTACTGACAAGCTTCATACCTTATGGCTAGATCCACTCATGCTTAGACGCCTAAGCCAACAAATTTTACAGATGAGAACTCATGTACCAATCATCCTAAATGCCGATCAGCTCTTTATTCCTATTAAAATCAGGACAAATGTTCCTATGCATGATGGATGCTTAGGCTATGTCCTAACGAGTGCTATCGCCCATTATGACAACTATACCATTACTTTATATAATGGCGCGATCATAAAGACGCTTTCTTCTGCCCCCTATATTACTAAGAAACTCCGTGAAGCTGAACTATTGAACTATCGTTATAAGGAACTTATATTGCAGCATATCTCCCCTAAATCTTATGTCTGACTTATAAAAGCCCATCTGTATAACTCCACGACATGGAATCTTACAGATGGGCCTCTTAACGCTCACGGTTACTTTCTAATACATTGCTAAGATGGGTAATTGTTCCGGCTAGTGTCTCAATCTTTCCCTCAATTCTTATAAGTAAATACATAGATAAGATAATGGGAAAGCCAAAATTACCAATCTGCGTTAATACTTCATTCATTGTTTTATTCCTCCTTTTTTAATAAAGAGCAAGGAAAAAGCTCCCTTGCTCTTTGCCTACTTTAATCTTTACTCTTCAGTAAAATCGACTGCATCTACTTGTTGGATCACATATTTTGCACCAACAATAGCATCTACTGCTACCTTCTCTCCAATAGCACCACTTTCTAATGCCTTGTCCATGACTGCTTTAATTTGAGCACCTGTAATAGACTCTCCTGGGTTATTAATCGTAATATTTTCTTCTGTCTTGTTAGGTGTGCTAAAAGTAAGTACTAGACTTTTCTTTACAATTTCCATTTTTTATTCCTCCTTAGTTTGTTCCTACTAATAGGGTTTCTTGTACTTTGATAATCTCTTCTAGACTTTCAGCATTAAGACTTCCAATGGCTTCACCTAAATTATAAAGTCCTTCATCTGTTGCTTGTTGATTACAATGGGAGATGGTTTGTGACCCTTTCATAAATTTTAAGACTACTTTTACCTCTTCAAGTTTACCTGTTACAGCCATTCTTATTTCCTCCTTTGTGGATTTTAATTTTTTCTAAGCACCGGTTGCTTATACTCTATATATACGGACGAGCTCTCAAATTGCGTCATCCTTTCTCGAAGTTTTTTTAGTATTCTTCTTTTACGTGATTCTAAGGCCTTATAATTCATGTGATGAGAACTTGCTATATCACCTATCTTAAGTTCTCTTATATAAAAATCTACAAGGAGGTTGTATTCAAACTCTGACAAGCTCTCTAATCCCTTTATAAGATAAGTAGCCCGCTCTTTTCCAATAATACTTTCTTCTACTTGCTGCCCTTCATCCACTTGGCTTTCCCAAAAATACGCCCCACTACTCTCCTTCATGAGTTCAGGTCTTTTTCTGCACTTATAATCTCTTCCCCATCTATAAAGAACCATCTTAAAATAAGCCTCAAAGCTCATGTTTTGGCACACCTCATAGCACTTAAGCGCCTTTATGAGTAATATGTAACTTTCTTGATATAAATCCTCTCTATCTCCTTCTATGTGTCCAAGTTTATGCGCCCATTTTAGGCATAAGGGCTTCATCTTCTCCCATAGGTATAGCGTATAAGACTGGTCTTCTAAACTCCGTTTAACTAATTCCTCTATCTCACTTTGCATCTGTAACCTTTCCGGCTGCAACCTTTTTGTTTTGCGCTCCTTTACTGTACCTTTTTTTAAGATAGATTAAAAATAGGCAGCTCTAACTACATCCCAAACACTAAGCTATCTTAATCGGCTCCACTCTTTCCTGCTTATGCAGTAATATTTAAAGCCTCGTCACTCTTTCTTTTTTGCATTCTTGAAAAAAAGATGACGCCTTTTCATCACCTATCCGTATATAACAGGTATAAGCCAAATTAAGAAAAGTGATTTAGGAGGAGATACAAATGCAAATTCTTAGATATTGTCCAGAACTTAATGCCCTTACCGGAAGTGTAACCTCAAGTTTACTCATGTGCCAACTTGAATACTGGTTTGATAAAACAGATCACAAACCTTTTTATAAGTTTCTAAGTCCATGCCAAGATGAGCATTACCACAAGGGCGATAGCTGGACGGAGGAATTAGGCTTTACAAAATCTGAGTTTCGTACAGCTTTTAGCAAAATTGGCAAGGTCTATACGACGAAAACTGCCTACAAAAAGAGCCCCGATAAATTTGAAGGTAAACTTTATCTCTCATATTATGACCGTATTAGAAAACTGACTTATTACATGCGTAACGATGCGCTTATTACCAAACTTCTAAGAGATCACCATTTCGCATTTCCATATTCAAAAGACTATCCTTCTTCACAAACTACTCAACCTTATAATTCTAATCTAAAAGAGTCAGCTTCCTCTAACCAAGTTCCTTATGAAGACATTCTAGAACTTTTTCATACATGCTGCCCTAGCCTTAACCCTATTCGTAAATTGACACCTGGCTGTAAATCCAATTTAGATGCCCTTTATCATAAACTCACCAGCAAAGGGGAAGATGTGCTTGGCTGCCTTAAGAAAGCCTTCACCTTAGTAGAACAGTCTGACTTTCTATGTGGTAGACAAGAAGCAAGTAATTGGAAGGCTGCCTTTGGTTGGATTATACGTCTTGATAAATTCTTTAATATCCTCAGCGGACACTATACGTCTTTCTTGCCTAAACCTACAGCCTCAAGGCTCTCCCCTACTTCCTCCTCTTCCTGTACCTATCCTTCTAGCGTCCCTAAATTTCTTCGTACTTATACACATAACTTTGACATTAAAGAATTAGAAGCAAGAGAACAAGCTTATATAGAGGCTCGGTATGGGATTTCTTAATATTTTTTAAATTTTTTATAAATTCGTGACGCATTTTCATGACTTATCCGTATATAGAGTTATGTAAGGGCATGAAACACATCCTAGGCAAAGTGAATCCCCTTACCTCTTGTAAGTTTAAATCTCAGAGTTTATCCCCCCTCTAAACGTTGAGATTTAACTTACCTAACCTTGATGCTGGAGCTGTGGCAACTCCTACTTCAAGGGGCATCACCCATACATAAGCCTTAAAAAGTTTATCCCTAACTTTGAAATAAATAAGAGCTATCTACCACCTACCTATAGTTTCTCTATGCTACCCCAGCGTCTTAATGTGATAAATGAATGGTCATCCCTTTCACTAAAAGCCTCTGGCAATACCCATTTAGTACTTATAGTCTGGTCTAAGAAATATCTCTAACCTTTCCTATAAGGTATAAACTTTCAATAGGCTTTCATACTGCCACACAAAAAGCTGGTGCATTACCATTTTTTATGAGGGGGAATGGCTTCGCACCAGCTTTTGCTGCTTTTATATTTTTATCCCTAAATCGAATGAATCCTAAAGGAGATTTCTCTATGCCTATACAAACCCATTATCTGACTTCTAATCCCTACAGCCGCCCACGTCTACCGCTTTACAAGGTTACAAAACTTGTCATCCACTGGGTAGGTAATCCTAAAAGTTCTGCCCTTAGCAACCGTAACTACTTTGAAAATCTTAAGCTAGGCAGGACTAAAACTTATGCTAGTAGCCACTATATTGTGGGTCTAGACGGTGAAGTCATCCAGTGTATCCCTGACAACGAACGTGCTTATCACGCCAAAAGTGCCAATAGCTATAGCTTAGGCATCGAAACTTGCCATCCTGACTGGGAGGGCCAGTTTAGTAACTGCACATACGACGCACTTATAGCCCTTTGTGCTATGCTCTGCAAAAAGTATGGACTTGACCCACGCAAAGACCTTTTAAGACATTATGACGTAACAGGTAAATGCTGCCCTAAGTATTATGTAGTTCATCCCAAGGCTTGGACTCAGCTTAAAGAAGATGTTTATAAACAAATGTGCTAAAAATAAAACTGAGATTGTTTCTAGACATTCTCAGTTTTATTTTTTATGTCATTCTACATATTTCGACTCTTTTTTGTCACCCTTTTTCTTATTCGTCATATGATATAATTGTAAATAACTTTTTAGGGGGTATTAAATATGAGTTGTAGAAGATGTTGTGGATGTAATAATTGTGGATGTAATGGTTGTGGATGTAATGGTTGTGGCAATAACTCTCGCCGTGGCTGCAGATGTTTAGCTAATGATGTTCAAAAAATTATTAATGACCTTATCGAAGATGTTAAAGATTTAGACGATGCTTTTGATAAACTTCGTGATGAAGGCTGTATTAGAAACGATAACGATAACGATAACAATGGCGGATGTAATGGTTGTGGTTGTGGATGCCATTGTGGATGCGGATGCCATCGTGGATGTGGATGCCATCGTGGATGCGGATGCCATCGTGGATGCGGATGCCATCGCTGCTAGATGCTTCTAATTTTTAGCTTCATTTAAATACTTTCTTTCATTTGCCCTATAGGTCCCTATACACCTATAGGGCCTTTTTTATCCCTAATAATCCTTTGTATACTCCCCCTATCTCTACTCGTTATGCTTATAACTTTATGCATTCTCCTCATCAGTATATTTTTTTACTTTTTATAACTATATTTTTCATAATTAGATAAATTTTTTATTGTTCTACATCTCTATTATTTTATTATGTATACACTTACTTCTTATATAGACTCAGTATTCTGTATATTTTGTATATTGTTTTAAAATTTTTATATATCTTTTTCAGCTATTATAGCCTAATAACTCTTATCTTCTAAAAAAAATCAAAAGTTGACTATCTTTTATTTCTATGTTAGCCTTATTTCCGGCCGAAGTAGATAGTAGCGTTGAATTCTAATTCTACTCCATCATATGATCGAGTTACTAATCTTTACTTGCTTGGTCACTAATCTTTACTTACTTTGTTACTAATCCTTACTTACTTTGTTACTAATCTTTACTTACTTTGTTACTAATCTTTACTTGCTTTATTACTAATCCTTACTTGCTTTGTTACTAATCCTTACCTACTTTGTTACTAATCCTTACTTGCTTTGTTACTAATCCTTACTTACTTTGTTACTAATCCTTACTTGCTTTGTTACTAATCCTTACTTGCTTTGTTACTAATCCTTACTTGCTTTGTTACTAATCCTTACTTGCTTTGTTACTAATCCTTACTTGCTTTGTTACTAATCCTTACTTGCTTTGTTACTAATCCTTACTTGCTTTGTTACTAATCCTTACTTGCTTTGTTACTAATCCTTACTTGCTTTGTTACTAATCCTTACTTGCTTTGTTACTAATCCTTACTTGCTTTGTTACTAGAAGTTTATCTTTTTAATTCTAAATATCAAAATGTCTTTATAAGACAAATATCTCTTAAACTATCCTTATTTTATAGATTATTGTATCTTAATACTTTATTTTATTGAACCCACAATATGCTATAGAGCAGTAAAAGCCTTATAAACTTAATGTTTACAAGGCTTTTATCCACTTTACTTTTCAATCTTCTTTAACAATACATCTTGGTTTTTCAGTCTATATACAAATTCTAAAATTATAAACATACCTATACGCGTTCATTAACTTTTTTCTGCAATAACAATCATGATAAATAGTATTTAAGAATTGCTTCATAGTTATAATGTATTATGTCCTTAGCAGCCTCTAAGTTATCATAATCCTGCGTAAGAAGCTGATGCGTCCCCTCTAGAGCTACAAGAAGCTCTATTCATTAAATCTTCTAACGCTCCTCCAGCAATATACTGCACTAATGCATATTCAAAAGGAAAGATTGCCTTGCTTAAATCTATATAATAAAGTTCTACTAGAGTTCTTGAAGTAATTCTTTTTTCTTCTTCTCATACTCTTCTTCTGTAATGAGATTTTTCTCATAAAGACCTTTTAGTTTTTCTAACCTTGATTCCATACTTTCTTTCTCTTGACTTAACTGGTCTGTATCTTCTATTTCAATGCTATGTGTAGCAATCCCCTTATCTGAAAAGGCATTAATACCATTCGTCACTGTAATAATAAGCGCCATAACACTCCAAAACACGCCAAAAGCTCCGAAGGTAGGAATGACAACAAATAATCCTATGGCACAAAATATAATGCCTATAAAAAATCCTACCATAGATTGACTTTTCCCTGGTTTTACTTTAATCTTTTTACTCATAAAAATTCCTCTTTCTATTCTTTTAATTTTATACAACGCCTGTGTATGATCCTTGACTGAATAGGCCTTATCCTTTTCAAATCCATCCTGAATTTTGGGTATAAAAATGCCCCAGAAGTGGCTTAAACATATTCCAGGGGGAGTTATACATATTTCATATTTATACTCTATCACTTGTCAAAATATTATTCAATAGTTTAAATCTTATACTTCAATCAGAAACATCTATGACGCCTATCTTGTTGTAGTGGGAATAACTTTAAAGCCTAATAGCCCGGCTACCTTTCCATCTTAAAAATTGCATGGAAAAATAATTCTCCATGCAATTTTTAACCCTCTTAATTATCTACAACAACATCTTGTTGAACAGGATACTTCTCTACAGGGAATTCTCCCTAACTCTCCAATTGCGCGTTCAACTGCTCTGTCTCTCTGACTTCTACATTCTCTTCTAACTTCTCTCCTAACTTCTCTTTCACATTCTCTTCTACAACACTGTTGGTTACATCTACAACACATAGGCTATTCCTCCTCGTTTCATATCGGTAGCACCAAAAGTACCTTCCCCTAATAACCTATGCTATTATCCTAATAAATGACACCATTTGCATGTTATTTATTTAATATTCGACAATTCCATCCATCTTTTTCATTTCATAAATACTAATGATTCCGTCTGATAAGCTATACCCCCTAAATGAAAATTAGAGTCTTAAAAGATAAATGCAATAGTCCTCAATGCCCTCACGCCAAAAGAAGCAGTCTCTAGGTATCTTAGCAACTTCTTGAAGTGTAGCATGCGTTCTCTCAATGATCTTTCTTGACGCTACATTTGAAACTTTACAAGTTAAATAAAGTGATTTCATCTGATGGGCCCTTGCCACAGCAACCACCAGCCTAATCCCATGATAGGAATAACTATTTCCCCGATAAGGTTCATCAATTTCATATCCAATGTGACCATTATAATAAGAATGATAATTGTGACCAATACGTATACTTATCTTACCTATACGCTCTCCAGTACCATTATCATAAATATCATAATAATAAAACGGCAACAATACATCATTTCCTTGAAACTTTTCACAAATCTTTAGAGTTATTTTTTCATCCGAAAGTATGTCAAAATCATTAAAAAAAGTAAACATATATCTCTCCCCCTATAAACTATCTCATCTACTCATCTTTTCTTATGGAGCTCTCTTAACTTTTTGCTTTAGCTGAGCAAGCATACTTAGCCAGTAAATCTCATAGCTTATAGCTACTACTATAAGCACCGCTGAGATAGCAGAGGCATTCATCCTAAAACTTAGGCCTATTAAAGATAAGGTATGAAGTACCAAATAAATATTTTGCTTTTTCTGCCACACCTTCTGTTCTACTTCCAACTCCATACTCACTTTTTCTGCTTCTATAATGAGGTATCGCATTGCTAAACTCATACTTCCTAACACAATCATAATACCTTCTGACCATCCTACTAGCCTCAAATCCCCCCTGAATAAAAGCCAAGTTACACCTTCTACTATAACTATAGCCCAGCTTAAGTGTCTCGCTCCCCTTAATGCCTTATGGTTATGTTCTTGTAGGAGCATACCTATCCCTACAGCAATGACTATATAGCCTACAATATCTGGAAAGATAACTACACTACCTATTTGAATATTAACGAGCACAAGTAATGTTCCTAAAAATATCCTTCTATAACCTTCATATTTCATCTAATCCCCCCTCTTCTCTAAGATATTTATAGCTATCTATCCTGCTAAAATAGGGGGTGTATCTCAGATTTAAAACCTGATCTATAATCTCTTCGCCTTTAAGGTCTTCAAAATAGATTCTACTTTGAATCTCATAATAATTAAATCTCCTAGGATCCTTTGAATCTATCTCCATCTTACCTTCTAATTTCCATGCCATTCCCTGTTTAAAAGACTGTGGTTCAGGTGGCATGCCATTAATTCGAATTTCTATAAAATCTTTCACCAAAGGATCTAGCGTACTTTTTATACCATCAAAACGAACATCTTCAGTAAAAATTCCACTAAAAGAAGTCTCTCCTGAACTCGATGCCTGACTCATACCATCCTCTAGTATAGCTCTTTCATGTTCTACAGGATAAAAGATGATTTGCCCAATAGGTATATCCATTTCCTCTCCATTATTGAACATCACTTTTGCTCTCGTTAGGCTTATCTCTTCTTCTATAGGCATGCCTTCCCCCTTATAATGATACTCGATCCAGTACTCTCTTTGGTCATGATGCGCATTAAGATTAAACTGATTACCTAAGCTTACTCTAAAGAAATGTCCTTCTCCTATAAGTTCCGGAAATTCTATTTGAACAAGCTCCCTTGTATCATTTTTATTCATCAAACATCCTATAGTAAAAATTGTAGACTCCTCTAAGCCTAACTCATAGTAATGTTTTAGAAATACAGGCTGCTTAAGCTGCTCAGCCTGAAATAAGAGTAGGTTGAAGATCAAACAAACACCTATTAACCCTATACAGAAAGTAAGCTTTATGTAGCACCTCATATATCTCCCCCTTCAAAAAGCTTTCTCTTAATAGCCTTATTAAACTTTATAATTCCTTGTGAATTTTAGGCATAAAAATCCCCTAAAGTAGCTTATTTATACTCCTCTAACATAGCAGCTAAACTTACTTCATCTACCCTTGAAAGAATATGTCTATCCCCATATGGACTAAAGATAGGGTATTCTAAAGCTATATTCTCTGGCACACCATACATACCTTCTACCCCAAGTAACTCTACTTTCTTCCTTATATCTACATACTCATAATACACACTCATATCATCTTCTGGTGATGGGTCTGTCATCGAACTGGTATGAAAGACTATAAAAATACTTTCTTCTAATTCTGGTAAAGTCCCTACTTCCTGTGTCACATTACCTTCCCCTAAGTAACAGTCAAATACAGTCTCTTGTGTATGAGGCCTACCTTCTTCATCTCCTCTTACTTCTTTAAACCATTTACAATACGCCACGCCATTTTCTATTTCATAGTAAGCTATTGTTTGAATAGGCATATCGAATGAAGGGTCTCCTATTAATAAGAAATAGTTTGATTTTGTGTTAAGTGGGAAGATATAAGATTCTCCATAGCCTCCACCAGGGTATACATCTTCTCCATTTACTCTTGGTAAGGCTAATTGTGCAAAACGATAAGCTGTCAAATCATCACTTTTTAAGCCTTCTAAGGCCTTATATGCAGTGTGATTAGGGTTATAAGCATTGATGAATCTATCGTCCTCATTATAGTCTACTATTCCCCCTAGTATTTCAAAGATATTTCTAAGTGGTATATAGGTAAGACTTCCTCCCCACTCATTGGTATGCATAAACATAGGACCTATAAGTTCTACCTCTTCACCATTTAAAGTTCCTTGCTTACTGCCTATAGGCACTTCTAACTTCTCTTTATCTTTAACAATTGTTACTTTTTTACTCATTGCATCATACTCAACTTGAGCATCTAATTCTTCGCCTACAAGTCTTAGGGGTACATAAGTCACATCATTTTTCACTACAACTTCAACATCATCTCTTTCTTCGCCATTTAGAAAGAATGTTGTTTCTACTGGTTTTGCCCATGCTGTTGTCTGGATACCTACTAATATACTTATTCCTAAAATAATTCTACTTAGCTTCTTCCTATTCATCTCTTTGCCCTCCATAGATATTTCTTATGAACTTATTTCATACTTCATCCTGAATTTTTGGTATAAAAATACCCCAGAAGTCGCTCAGACATATTCCAGGGGAAGTTATTATACACATCTCATATTTATACTCTATCATTTGTAAAAACATTACGCAATAGTTTAAATTTTTTTACCAAAGTGAGGTAAATCTTCTACTTTTAACATACCACTTAAGAATCCACTAAGACCATAGATAAGAATACAGAGGGCTATGCTTAAAATGAGATTAATATTTGGGAAATTAAAGAGGTTATTAAGAATATAAAAACTAGATAATCCAAGGATACTCATGATAATGGAACAAAGTAGCGGGTATAGATAAAGTGAACCAAGATGAAGATTTAAGCCAACTTTATATTTTAGATAGTATACGCAAAGTAGTGCAAAAACCATATAGGCAATCAATGTACTATAAATAACACTATAGATATGCAAAGTAGGTATACGAAGTAAAATGCTATTTAAGATGAATTTAACACTTAACGCAATAATAGCAAATAAGGTAGGCACATATTGTTTGCCCATACCTTGTAAGATACTAGAAGAAAGCTGAGCAGTGGTAATAAAGATAATTGTTAAGGCACCATGCATGACAAGTTCACCACCATCAGGATGTTTCGTAAACATAAAATACATAATAGGCTTTGCAAAAATCATAAGTCCGAATGATGCTGGGATAGAAAGCAAAAGACCTATACGAAGAATTTGAGAGATTTTGTCTGTAAGTCCATTCCTATCTCCCAAAGCATAAGACTTTGAGATCGATGGAATAGCCGATACAGATACAATGAGTATTAATGAAATAGGAATATTAATCAGTGTAAAGTACTTCGTTGTGTATTGACCGATCAAACTTGTAACAATCTCCATTGTAGAGAGTGTTGCTGCACCAGATACAGGAATTGTCTCTACAAGCCCAGAGGCTCTAAGATAGTCGACAGCTGAAGGAAGCTTATTTGAAAGCATTGAAGCATCTATTACTGAGAAGATTGAGAAGATAGATGTGGTAATAACCACTGGGATAATAATTGAAAGAAGCTTGTAAATAATTTCTCTGCGACTTTTGAATAGAGGTTTGGTAGATGTAATTGGTATTTGGTTTGTAGGGTCATTTTTCTTATAAAGAAGAATAAGGATAAGGAAGCCACATAGAGCACCAATACCTGTTCCTATAGTACTACCAGCAGCTGCAATAGCTACACCGTATTGTATAAAGTAAGTAGCAAGAACCACACTAAATATGGCATTAAATAATTGCTCGACTACCTGAGAGATAGCCGTAGGAAGCATCGTATTCATTCCTTGGAAATATCCCCTTACAACAGCCATTAAACTGGCTATAAAAATAGTAGGGGACAATATACGAAGTGGAAGAATAAGTTCCTCCATCCCATTTAGTTGAACAGCAATAAACTCAGCCCCTACAAATAAGTCAAGACTAAGTAGCCCACTTACAGCACCTGTATAGAACAGAGCAACTCTGAAGACCTTCTTAGCATCCTGTATAGTACCTTTAGCGAGACATTCGGCAACCAGTTTAGAAATCCCACCGGGGATACCAATGGCAGATACGCCAAGAAGTACCACATAGATATTAAAAGCAACCCCATAGATTGCATTACCTGTATCACCTAAAATGCTCGTCATAGGAATACGATATAAAAATCCAATTATTTTACTTAAAAACATAGCAATACCCAAGATTAAAGCACCTTTGATAATGCCAGTACTTTTAATTGAAGTTGTCATGTAATAACCATCCTTTATTTGAGCTGTTTCTTATGTTTATTTAGAACATTTCCTCATACTTCCTGTTTCATACAGTGTAAATTATAAAAATTCAAATCGCTTCATCTGCTTCTCTATAACAATTACCACTTTGCTTCCTCGAGTATATCACAACTTCATACGTTTGTAGATATATTTCTGATGATGTGCTTATGTTCAAGGTTATGTTCTTTAGCAACCACAGTAGGAGTACCTACACCAAAATACCCGTGTAAGCAGTCTCCTATGGAGCTAATAATCTGCATGAAAAAGAGAGACTTCTTTTAAATAAAAGTCTCTCTTCCTATCCTATTAACCTTTTACTGCACCTATCATGACCCCTTTTGTAAAATACTTTTGTACAAATGGGTACACACATAAAATAGGTACGGTTGATACAACGATGGTTGCATACTTAATACTTTCACCTATGGCTTCTATATCTCCACCTGCTCCACTAGCAATCATGCTATCTGTGGAATTTGATATTAAAATTTCCCTTAATATAATTTGCAGTGGATATAAATCTCTCGATCTAATAAATAACATAGCATCAAACCATGCATTCCAATGTCCAACTCCATACATAAGTACCATAACCGCTATAATGGCTTTAGACAATGGCAAAATAATTTTGAAGAAAATTGTAATATCATTAGCGCCATCTATTTTAGCGGATTCCTCTAAACTATCTGGTATAGATTGAAAATTGGTTCGCATAATAATAAGATTATATGTAGAAATAAGTCCTGGAAGCATAAGCGCCCATATGCTATTTCCCATTCCTAAAGTATCATTGATAAATAAATATCTAGGGATCATTCCCCCGCCAAAGTACATAGTAAATACGATAAATACTAGGAGCACTTTATTAAGTGGGAACTGCTTACGTGTTAATACAAATGCTGAAATAGCTGTAACAAATACATTCAAAAAAGTTCCTACTATTACTACAAAGAGCGTAACACAATAACCGGTTACAATATTAGGATTATTTATAACGGCCTTATAAGCATCTCCATTAAGACCTAATGGTTTAAAGAGTAATCCTGTATGTGCAAGTAATGCATTGGAATCACTTAAGGAGGCAAATAATACATAGATAACAGGATACAATGTAATAATCATTATGAATGTAAGCAAGACTATATTAAACTTATCAAATATTCTTTCACCTAAACTCCCTTTACCTACCATCTTTATCCCCCTTTACCACAAACTTGTCTCAGAAACTTTTTTACTAAACTGATTAGCTAAGATGACTAAAATAAAATTAATTAAAGATGAGAATAGACCAATAGCTGTTGTATAGCCATAGTCAAAACTTCCTCCCAGTCCATAACGGTAAATATACGTTGATAGGACATCTGCTGTTTCATACGTCTGTGGATTGTACAACAAAATGACTTTTTCAAATCCTACACTCATAACCTGACCTACTCGAAGGATGAACAGCATAATGATTGTTGGTGCAATGGATGGCAAGGTGACATGAATAAGACGTTTAAATCGATTAGCACCATCTATTGCCGCAGCCTCATAAAGTTGTTCATCTACACCTGATAGAGCTGCTAAATAAATAATCGTTCCCCATCCAATCTCCTGCCAAATACCACTAGCTACATAAATTGTTCTAAAATATTCCTTTATCGCCAATAAGTTAGTCTGCTCTACTAATCCCAAACTTGATAAGAGACTGGTAATGAACCCATCTCTCGCTAAAAATTGATTGAGCATACCACATACAACAACAAGGGAAATAAAATGTGGTAAGTAAGTAATCGTTTGAACAGCTTTTTTAAATTTTTTATGTTTTACTTCATTTAACAATAAGGCCAAAATAAGGGGTGCTGGAAATCCCCATAGGATATTTTGGATACTAAGTGCCAGTGTATTTCTAATTAAGCGCCAAAAGTAATGACTTTCAAAGAATTTGATAAAGTTATCAAGTCCAATAAATGGACTACCACTTATTCCGTCTACAATACTATAATCTTGAAAAGCCATTACAATGCCATACATAGGACCATAATGAAAGATTGCATAATAAGCGATAAGTGGAATAGCTAATGCATACACATACTTATTACGATTCCATTCTTTCTTTATTTTTGTTCCTAAAGATACCTTTGGCTTCTTAACTTCTTCCCCCTGCACTAATGCTACTTTTGCCATTTTTTCTCCCCTTTCTTTAAAAGGGGACCTGGTTTGGTCCCCTCTTTTTACGCTACTTACCTTGCATTGTATCTTTCAACACCAGCCTCTTTAATTTCAATTGCACGGTCAATACCAAATTTCTTAATTTGCTCCACATACTTATCAAAGTTATCGAGAGATTCTGCACCTGTTACAAAAGCAACGAACATTTCGTCTTTATACGTACCTACTTCAGTCATAATCGTTGCCAAATCTTTAGATTCATCGGATGTTGCTGTAATAGGTGGAAGGACATGCTTTCCTGCATTCTCTGCATATTTATTAAAGGCTACTCGTGCTTCTTTTTGAGCATCTAATTGATAGTACTGTTCTTGGTAATCTGGCATTTCACAAAGTCCAGGTGCACCATAGTTAGCTTGAATATATTTACCCATTGCATGCCCAATAGATAAACCATCTGGGTTATTTAAGATAAGGTCTGTATAAACAGGTTTACCATCTTCCATATTATAAGTAAGTCCCTCTACCCCAAAGTTTTTAAGGTATCCCCCTTCTTCTGTATAGAGATAGTCAAACATTTTCACAATTTCTTCTACATTTTCAGCTGTTGTTGTAATGGCTGCTGCTGGCCCTGCAATACTATTTGTATAGCCTGATAAGAACTTCCCTTCATCTCCTTTATTAAGGACAGGATTTGGTACCCCTACAAGTTCATAGCCTTCTTCTGTTGCTGCTTTATACCATGTTCCAAGGCTACTCCCAATCCATGCAAAAGTAGCTCCTGTCTTGCCATTAATAATGTTAGAATCTATAATCTTACTATCAATAGAAGCAAAGTCTGGGTCTAATAATCCTTCATTATACCATCTATTTAATGTTGTTAAATATTCTTTATAACCTGGTTGAATTGGACCGTATTGCACATCACCATTATCATCTAAATAGAAATCAATACCGACTTCATAAGCTGCATTAAATAAGTTAAGTGCGTTTGATAAGTCTAAAGCTTTAATACTTAATGGTGCTTCTACTCCCTTTTGATCTTTAAAAGCTCTAAGGACTGTTTCCCACTCATCAATGGTTTCTGGTGCTTCAAGGCCTAATTCTTCTAGCCAGTCTTCTCTTAAAACAAGACCAGAGAAAGCTTTTGTATCACTTTGGTTAAGTCCTTGGAAAGCATAAATGGTCCCCTCATCTGTTTTACATTGCTTAAACATTTCTGGATTAGCTTCCATGGCTGCTTTATAGTTTGGTGCTAAATCTAAATAATCATTTAAAGGAATAATAATGCCATCTTTGACTGCTTTTTCTGGCCCACCCGGATACTCACTTAACCATTGTGCTTGAATAACATCGGGTAAATCTTTTCTTGAAGCAATTAAGAGTTTAAATTGTTCTGATTCTTGGCCTACTGGTGGATGTAAGAATTCTATAGCAACACCTGTTTTTTCTTTTAGCTGTTTATAGTATTCTACTTCTGCATAGTTTTGAACAACTGGGCTAACATTCCCATTCATAGCTGTCCAATAGGTGATTGACTTATCTGCTGATCCTTTAGATGTATCTGTAGAAGATGTACCTGCTTCCTTCTGTCCACATCCTGTTGCCCCCACTGCTAGCATCACACACATACATGCTACTGCAAACTTTCTAAAACTCATTTTTATTCCCCCTCAGTTTTTTCTCACTGTTTATTACAAGGTCACTCTATCACATTTTTAACTTTCTAAAATATCCCATATTGTTTTATGACCTTTATTTTTTTACTTTTTGACCCCTTCATTTTTTTACCTCCTATATATTTTCTTACTTTTCTTTAGTAATTTTAGCCTTTACAAAGGCTTTTGGGCTTATAAAATAGGAAAAGGTAGCTATCCATTTCTTAATCTTATCAGATAACAAAAGGATAACTACCTTATTTATACATTATTTCTTATTCCCATAGATTTCTTTATACTGTCCCGGCGTAACCCCTTCATATTTCTTAAAAGCTCTCGTTAAAGCTGCTGTATTAAGGAAACCTGTCTCTTCAGCTACCTTAATCAGCGTCTTGGTAGTACCTTCAAGTAATTTCTTAGCTTGTTCTACCCTATATTTATTAATATAGCTTAATAGATTTTCTCCTGTTTGCTCTTTAAATAAGCGTGAGAGATAAGATGCATTCAGTTCAAACTGGTCAGCAACTGTAGCGACATTGAGATTCATATCCTTATAATGCTCTTTAATGTATTGAATAATTCTTTCTTCCCTCTCCTTAGCATTTTCTTTGACTTGATCTGTTATTTTACAGATTTCTTCTATAAGATCATCTATTTTGTCTCTTATATCATAAACCGTATAGGATTTTTTTAATACATCCTTTGTATCGATTTCTAGACTAATGTTTAATTCTTTTGCTAC
>ERZ791765.1101-NODE-1101-length-19296-cov-47.678135_pt1 | contig 19296 bp, 17 predicted proteins | sample MGYA00509949_ERZ791765 | MGnify/ENA primary metagenome ERZ791765 (study PRJEB30046, sample SAMN00791980) | human gut metagenome | study: EMG produced TPA metagenomics assembly of the A metagenome-wide association study of gut microbiota in type 2...
CCAGCTGGTCGTTTTGGCAGACCACAGCGTCAAACGTGACGCCCTGATCGAGCAGCAGGCAGGTGGCGGCGCGGCCCCAACCCTCATCCCACTTGCCATACCGGATTGGCCCGGCCGGTTCGATGCCCAGCTCAGCCAGTGCCTCGAGCGCACCCTTGGTGCGGTCGGTGGCAGCGGTATAGGTTTCGCCGCCGCCGATAATGGCGATGTGCCGGCGGCCGCAAGAAATGAGATGGTTGATGGCCATGCAACCGGCGTCCACATTGTCACAGGTGACCGAACAATCTTCGGTATCGGTGGAGGGGCCGTAGACGTAGACCAGTGGCACGCCCCAGTCATGGCCAAGCGTGGGCCGGGGGTTGGTTTCGCGCTGCACGATGAGTAGACCGTCGACCTTGAGGACCGCGGTTTCTCGACATGCTGACGTTCCAGCGCGGCGTCGCGACCAGATCGTCGAATCCGTCATCCCCTACCAGTGGTGAGTGATGAACGACGAAATCGACACCACAGTGCCCGACGACCCGGCCGGCAACCAGCTGGCTGACAACAAAAGCCACGCGGTCGCCAATCTGAAGGTTGTCGCCGGCGAATTGGACGACGAATTCCACGGCATGGTGTTCCAGGATTCCGACGTCTACAAGTGGCTTGAGGAAGCCGCTTATGCGCTGGCCTACCATCCGGATCCCGAACTCAAGGCGCTGTGCGATCGCACGGTCAATCTCATCGCCCGCGCTCAGCAGCCGGACGGCTACTTGGACACTCTGTATCAGGTCAAGTCCGGCGTATGGGCCGACCGCCCGCGCTTCAGCCTGATTCAGCAGAGCCACGAGATGTATGTGATGGGTCACTACATCGAGGCCGCCGTCGCCTACCATCAGGTGACCGGCAATGAGCAGGCCCTTGAGGTCGCCAAGAAGATGGCCGACTGTCTGGACGCCAACTTCGGCCCCGAAGAAGGCAAGATTCACGGTGCCGACGGCCACCCGGAGATTGAGCTCGCCCTCGCCAAGCTGTATGAGGAGCCCGGCGAGAAGCGTTACCTGACGCTTTCCCAGTACCTCATCGACGTGCGCGGCCAGGATCCGCAGTTCTACGCCAAGCAGCTCAAGGCGTTGAACGGCGACAACATCTTCCCTGACCTCGGCTTCTACAAGCCCACCTACTTCCAGGCTGCCGAACCCGTGCGCGGCCAGCAGACCGCGGACGGCCACGCCGTTCGCGTCGGCTACCTGTGCACCGGCGCCCATGTAGATCGGTTGCTCGGCGATCAGGGGCTGATCGACACCGCCAAGCGTTTCTGGAAGAACATCGTCACCCGTCGTATGTATGTCACTGGTGCAATCGGTTCCACCCACGTGGGCGAGTCGTTCACCTACGACTACGATCTGCCGAACGACACGATGTACGGTGAGACCTGTGCTTCCGTGGACCGCTACATCTACACCGAGCGCGACGGTGGCAAGACCGTGCTCAGCCACCAGTTCATCGCCGATAAGGCCGAGTTCGCTTCCGGACTCACGGTTGAACAGCGTTCGGACTTCCCGTGGAACGGTCACGTGGAATACACGGTGAGCCTGCCCGCCAGCGCTACGGACAGCTCGGTCCGATTCGGACTGCGTATCCCCGGTTGGCCTTGGGCTCTTATGCACTGACCGTCAATGGCAAGTCTGCCGTGGCTCAGCCTGAAGATGGCTTTGTGTATCTGATGGTCAACGCGGGCGATACGTTGGAGCTTGATATGCCCGTCAAGTTCGTGCGTGCCAACTCCCGAGTGCGTTCCGACGCCGGCCAGGTGGCCGTCATGCGCGGCCTGCTGGTCTACTGCGTCGAGCAGGCCGACAACCCCGGTGATCTGTGGAACTACCGTTTGGCCGATGGCGTTAATGCCGCTGCCGCTAAGACCGAGTTCCAGTCTGATTTGCTGGGCAGTGTGGATACCGTCTCGTTGCCGGCTGTGCGTGAGCAGGCTGATAGCGATGACGCCGCGCTATATGCGTCCGCCGACGTTGCGCCAGCCACTGAAGCAGCCATACTGACACTGGTGCCGTACTACTCATGGGCCAACCGCGAGGTCGGCCAGATGAGGGTCTGGCTCAGACGATAATTCTTACCCCTCTATTCTCCTTCCATTGGGTGAGCCTCCCACTGCTGAACAGCGGCGGGAGGCTTTCTCATATGCGGGGTATGATGGGGTGTCGATTCACTGGGGAGAGCAATAATGACGGCATATATGGATCACAAGGACCTCGCCAACGAGGTCATCGATCAATCGCGGGCACAGGAGATCACGGACGGCGTGCATCGGGTGCTTGATCGTATCGCTGCGGCCGAATCCATGGCCGGGCGGGAAGCTGGTTCGGTGCAGCTCTTGGCCGCCACCAAAACGCGTGACGTTGGCGAGATTATGGCCGCGATTGGTGCCGGCATCCATCTCATCGGCGAGAATCGGCCGCAGGAGGTTACGGTCAAGGCTCCGGGATTGACGCGCTTGCTTTCGGAGCGTGGAATGTCGTTGGGCGTGATTGGCGAGGCTGGGGCTTTCAACGGCGCAGCGGCGTCTGGCGCTGCGAACGGCGTCGGTGATTCCGATTCGACTGGTGCATCGGCCAATGCCGCGAATCATATTCCGTTCCATCTCATCGGCCAATTGCAGGCCAATAAAATCGGCAAAGTGCTGCCGGTGGTGAACACCATCGAATCGGTGGATTCCATCGAACTGGCGGAGAAGATTGCGCGCCGCGCCACCATGCGCGGCATCACGGTCGGAGTGCTGCTGGAGGTCAACGAATCCGGCGAGGAATCCAAGTCGGGGTGTGCTCCGAGCCATGCCATCGATTTGGCGCAGCGTATCGGTGCCATGGGCGGCCTTGAATTGCAGGGACTGATGACCATCGGCGCCCATGTGGACGACGAACGTGCCATTCGTGCGGGCTTTGCGCATCTGCGCCGTACCCGTGACCAGATTCTGGCCTCCGGTGCAGAAGGCACTGCCAGCTGTAAGGAGCTTTCCATGGGCATGACCCACGATATGGCCTATGCCATCGAAGAGGGCTCCACCATCGTGCGCGTCGGCACCGCCATCTTCGGCGAGCGCGCTTTTATCTGAGGTATTCCTAGTTTTATTTGTCTGTTAGCGACAGAATTTTAGGAAAGAATCGGCTTCGTCCTGAAATCCTGTCGCTGACTTCGTCTTAGTGACAGGATTTCCGGAAATGAGTCCTATCTTCCTAAAATCCTGTCACTCAGTTGTGCTCAGTGACAGGATTTCAGGAAGAGTGGGCTCATTTCCTAAATTTCTGTCGCTAAGAGGAGCTGGTAATACGAATAAGGTGTCGCGATACATAGAAAAGGTCGTCGCAATCAAGTGACGACCTTATGAATATCGAAATAGAGCAATCACGCGTAGATATTGCGCGGACGCATGTCCTCGGGAAGCCCCTCCAGCAGAATCGCCACGGAACCTTCCTCGAACACGGAACGGATACCGGCGGCCAGCAGAGGCGCGCAAGACAGCACGGTCATATTCGGCAGACGCTTTTCCTCGGGAATCGGCACGGTATCCATGAATACGATTTCATGAGCGCCGCAACGAGACAGCCGTTCCACAGCCGGGCCGGAGAGCAAGCCATGGGTGGCGACCAGCGTCACCGACTTGGCGCCGGATTCGTTCAGGGTGCGCACGGCCTCGCAAATAGTGCCGGCGGTGTCGACCATATCGTCGATCACCACACAATCGCGACCGTCAACATCACCGATGATGCCGTGTGCCTCGGCGTGGTTCGGACGGGTGATGTCGCGCTGCTTATGGATAAAGGCCAGAGGCAGGTTGCCCAATTTGGCGGCCCACTGCTCGGACACCTTGATACGGCCGGCATCAGGGGAGACGATGGTGGTGTTGTTCAGGTCAATGGCGGAACGCACATAGTCAAGCAGCACCGGCATGGCGGTCAGATGGTCGACCGGGCCATCGAAGAAGCCCTGCTCTTGGGCGGCATGCGGATCAACCGTCATAATGCGGTCAGCGCCGGCGGAACGGAACAGGTCAAAAATCAGGCGAGCGGTGATGGGCTCGCGGCCGCGGTGCTTCTTGTCTTGACGAGAATAGCCAAGGAACGGGGCCACCACGGTAATCGACTTGGCGGAGGCGCGCTTCAAAGCGTCGATCATGATGAGCTGTTCCATGATCCACTTGTTGATATCGCCCGAATGGCACTGCAGCACGAACACGTCCGCACCGCGCACCGGCTCGGTGAACCGCACGTACATCTCACCGTTGGCAAAGTCGTAAGCGGTGGTCTCGAGAACCTCAGTGCCCAGGCATTCGGCCACTTTCTCGGCCAGCTCGGGGTAGGCGCGGCCCGTGACCAAAACGAGTCGTTTATCCGGAGTGCCTTCAAGAATTGCCGACATGCTTTCGCATCCTTTTGTGTTGCAGTGTTTTTAGCCTTAACCAGTGTACTAGCACCCCACCGCAGCGCGTGCCGTGAAGTGGGGCTGTGTTGTAAGAGTGCTGCAATCGTTGATGAACATGCGGCACTGTCTCGCCCTGACCATAGGATAGGCAAGTTGCTCACAGGGTGAAGTGCATCTGCATCACCCTATGATTAACACGCATACACACTCCTGCCACGGAACGTCCGTGGCCGAATAGTCCGAAGGAGGTGGGTGATGTCTGCGCACAAGTACGAACTGATGTTCATCGCCGATCCTGAGCTGGATGAGCGCGGTCTGAAGAAGCTGACCGAGCAGTATCTGGAACTCGTCACCAAGGAAGGCGGCTCTTTCGATGAGCCCGATTACTGGGGCCGTCGCAAGCTCGCCTATGAGATTGCCGGTAAGACCGAAGGCAACTACGTCGTGGTGAAGTACACCGCCGAGCCCGCTACCAGCGATGAGCTTGACCGTGTTCTTAACCTCAACGAATCCGTGATCCGTACGAAGATTCTTCGTAAGGGCTGAATTAAGCGTTAAGTCAGCTGAATAGCTGGTAAGTAAGAAGGCAATGGCATGGCAGGCGAAACGATTATTACCGTAGTCGGTAACCTTACCCGCGATCCTGAGCTGCGTACTATTGGCAGCGGTGCCACTGTGGTGAACTTCACCATTGCGGCTTCCACTCGTCAGTACAACCGCAACACGAATCAGTGGGAGGACGGCGATACGCTGTTCATGAACTGCTCGGCTTGGGATGGTCGTACTTCGTCGTTGGCCTCCAACATCGCCAACAGTCTGTCCAAGGGCATGCGCGTTATCGCGCAGGGTCGCTTGACCCAGCGTTCCTATCAGGCCCAAGATGGTACCCAGCGCACGGTTGTTGAGCTGCGAGTCGATGAAATCGGCCCGTCTCTGACTCGTGCCACTGCACAGGTGACCCGTCAGGCTAGCCAGGGCGGCTTCCAGGGTCGTTCCAACGGCGGCTTCCAAGGTGGCCAGCAGCCCGGTCCGGGCTACGGCAACCAGGGTGGCTATCAGGGCGGTTATCAGGGTGGCGCTGGATATTCCCAGCAGTCTGCCCCGTCCAACCCGGCCGCACAGTCCGCTCCGGCAACTGATCCGTGGAGCAACGCCGGCTCCTCTGATTCCGGCAGCTTCTCCACGTTCGGCGCTTCCTCCGATTTCGGTGGCGGCGACGATTCCGATCCGGAGTTCTGATCGATACTTACCCGCTGATTAGCAGCAATCAATATCAAGATTTACAAGGAGAACATCATGTCACGTAAGAGGCCGCAACCGCCGGTCAAGCCGTTCAAGAAGAAGCCGAACCCGCTGAAGGCCGCCAAGGTCACCGAGATCGATTACAAGGACGTTGCGCTGCTGCGTAAGTTCATTTCCGATCGCGGCAAGATCCGTTCCCGTCGTATCACCGGCGTGACCGTGCAGGAGCAGCGTGAGCTGTCCAAGGCGATCAAGAACGCCCGCGAGATGGCCCTGCTGCCGTACGCCACCTCGGGTCGCTGAGTTAGGGAGGCTTTGAACAATGGCTGAAACCAAGGTTATTCTCACCAAGACCGTGTCCAACCTGGGCCATTCCGGTGACGTTGTCGACGTGAAGTCCGGCTACGCCCGCAACTACCTGTTCCCGCAGGGCCTCGCTTTCGCGTGGACCAAGGGCGCTGAGGCTCAGATCGTCGCTATGAAGCGCGCTCGTCTGGCCAAGGCCGTCGCTACCCGCGAGGACGCCGTCGCCGCTAAGGCCGCCATCGAGGGCACTACCGTCGAGATCGCCGCCAAGGTGTCCGAGTCCGGCAAGCTGTTCGGTGGTATCTCCAACGAGGCCATCGCCGTCGCTCTGTCCGACAAGGCTGCGGTGAACCCGAAGGCCATCGAGGTCGAGACCATCAAGACCACCGGCGATTTCCCCGCCAAGGTGGCCCTCCACCCGGAGATTACCGCTTCCTTCTTCGTGAAGGTCGTGGCCGAGTGAGCTATTCCGGCCTTGCGCTGGAATCTTTCAGACTGACAGTCTGAGCTTAAGCATTGAACCCCGTGCGGCGATTGCCGTGCGGGGTTTTTCGTGAATTGCGGCAAGTTTTTTTCGATGGTGTGCTGATTGATAATCGGCTCGTCTACACGCGACACGCCGAAGCTTGCGAGAGTCTCAGATTTGAGTATATTTATCACCTGTTGCATGAAACACTGCAGCGTCTAACCAAGCCCCTGTAGCTCAGTTGGTTAGAGCAGCTGACTCTTAATCAGCGTGTCCAGGGTTCGAATCCCTGCGGGGGCACAGACAAGTCGGAATCGAAAGATTCCGGCTTTTTTGTTTTTGGCTTAGCGGCAGCACTGACAAGGTTTCGTCAAGGGGCAAAGTGTACAATCGCCACGTTTGCTTTCGCGCCCAGTGAAATCGTGTCGCCGGCTCCGCGAACGGATTCCAATCATAGAGAAGGCCGTGGGGCAGTCATGTCTGCTGTGCGGCGAAGAGAAAAGAAGAAGCAGTGGAATTTTCCCTCTTTACCAAGTTGGCAGCTGAGTTTTTCGGCACTGCCATCCTGATGATTTTCGGCAATGGCTCCGTGGCTAACGTCGAGCTGAAGAACACCAAGGGTCATCACGCTGGATGGCTGAACATCGCCATGGGCTATGGCTTTGGTGTGATGTTCCCGGTAATGATGTTCGGCGGCGTTTCCGGCGCACACATCAATCCGGCAATGACCCTCGCTCAGGCTATCAACGGCCTGTTCCCGTGGAGCGAAGTGCTGCCGTACATCATCGCGCAGTTGCTGGGCGCCGTTCTGGGCCAGCTCATCGTCTATCTGACGTATTACCCGCATTACCAGGAGACGGAAGACGCCGATGCGATTCTGGGCACTTTCTGCACCACCGATGCGGACAACAAGAAGGTCAACTACTTCCTGAACGAGATGTTCGGCACCCTCGTGCTGGTGTTCGGCGCCCTGTGCTGCCTGTCCCTGCCGTGGGGCAAGGCTGACCATGCCGCTTCTTCCATCGCCGTCGGCTTCATTGTGTGGGGCCTGGTGACCTCCATGGGCGGCCCGACCGGCCCTGGCCTGAACCCGGCCCGCGATCTCATGCCGCGTGTGCTGCACGCCATCCTGCCGATTCCTTCCAAGGGTTCCTCTCGCTGGGGCGAGGCTTGGATTCCGGTTGTGGCTCCGATCATCGGCGCCATCATCGGTGCTTGGATGTTCGTGTTCTTCTTTGCCTGATCGGCATTGATTGACGCTATATGCGAATGGCCTCCGTCTGTGTGGACGGAGGCCATTCGTGTATGCAGGTAAACGCGATTACGAAAGGAAGATCTGCGGTGCTTTCGCGAAGTTCGTGGCGCAGTGCTCGCCGCAGAAGTAATAGGACTTGCCCTCATACTCGCGCGTGATCGCGTCATCGTTCACAGCCACGGTCATGCCGCACACCGGATCAGTGGCGGTTTCGCCGTCCGCAGGGGCGTTGTGATGCATGTGCATTCCCATATCCATAGTGTTCTCCTTGTTGGTTGGATTATTGGATTGGTCAGTTACGTGATTGAGTGAAGTGCGATCGTCAACAATAACGGTCGGCTCAATAGTGTTTGCAGTGGTGGTTGCTGCGGCAGAACCGGTGATGTCTGTGGTCGTGCCGCCGCTGATATTCGTCGCATGAAGACGATTGGCGTTCAGCACCAGGCACACCGAGCTCAACGCCATCGCCAGTCCCGCGATCATCGGGCTCAACAGCCATCCGGTGAACGGGTAAAGCACGCCGGCGGCAATCGGAATGCCGATGATGTTGTATCCGAATGCCCAGCCAAGATTCTCTCGGATATTGCGCATCGTGGCATTGGACAGATTGATGGTCCTGATGACGCCGCGCAGGTCGCCGCTCATCAGCGTCACGTCTGCCGACTGCATCGCCACGTCGGTGCCGGTGCCGATGGCGATGCCGAGATCGGCCTGTGCCAGCGCCGGGGCGTCGTTGATGCCGTCACCCACCATCGCGATAAGATCGTGCGGCGTGCGGGAGGAGCCGGACGTGGCTGTGTTCTTATCACGCTCGCGCTGCAGTTTGGCGATCCAATAGGCCTTGCCATCCGGCTTGACCTCGCAGATCACCGTATCGATGCCGACCTCACGGGCGATGCGCCCTGCCACTTCGGCCTTGTCTCCTGAAAGCATCACCGTGCGTATGCCGCGTGCACGCAATGCTGCAATCGCTTCCGGCGATCCTTCCTTAACGGTGTCCTGCTCGTAGCTCGGTTTGTTCCAATCGGCGGTCGTATCCACCACGCCGCGCGTAATAGTGCCGGTCTTGTCGAAGACCACAGTGCCGATGCGCCGCGCCTGTTCCAGAGCTTTTGCACTGGTGACCAGCACGCCGTTGGTGGCGCCGAGCCCCAGAGACACAGTGACCGAGAGCGGGGTGGCAAGACCCAGAGCGCACGGGCAGGCGATAATGAGCGCGCTGACTGCGGTGATCAGCGCGTGCGCCAGTTGCGGCGCAGGGCCAAGCGCAATCCATATGGCAAAGGTCCATATAGCGATGACCATCACTGCTGGCACGAAATACCTGGCGATTCTATCGGCCAGCTGCTGCACCGGAGCTTTGGTTGCCTGCGCGCGGGCCACCATCGCCGCGATTTGGGAGAGCACAGTATTGGCACCGACCTGAGTGGCTTGCATGACGAGGTCACCCTTGAGCAATACGGTTGCTCCGGTGACGGCCGCCCCGGTCGTTTTGGTGACGGGCTTGGATTCGCCGGTAATCATTGATTCATCGATACTCGCGTTGCCGGCCACGATGATGCCGTCTGTGGGCACGCGCTCGCCGTTCTTGACGACCAGCAGATCGCCGACGGCAATCGTATCGATGTCCATGTCCGTGAAATTCGCGGGATTGAGCCATTCCACGTTCTCTGGCGAAGCCGCATTCAGCTTATGCGCGGTGCGAGGCCGTAGCTTGATTAGTGATTGCACCGCCTTGCCGGTGCCTTCGCGGGCCTTGGTCTCCAGCAGTCGACCGACCAGCACCAGGGTGATGACCACACCGACCGATTCAAAATACGGCTCGCGTGAACCTTCCGGAAATACCTGAGGGGCTACACAGGTCACCAGCGAATAGAGATAGGCGGCCGATGTGCCCAACGAGACGAGCGAATTCATATCGGGGGAGCGGTGCGCCAGTGCGGGGAATCCGACCGCGTGGATCGGGTGGCCGCAGTAGAACATCACCGGTGTGATGAGAATGGCCTGCAGCCATGGATTCACCATCCAGTGCGGCACCAGCATCGGATTGGCCATGTGCAGCATGGTGACGATGAACACGGGGAGTGTCAGCACTGTGCCGATGGCCACTAGTCGTGTCAACGATGTGATTTCCTTCGTGCGTTCCGCTGCCTCACGTCGTTCTGCTTCTGCGGAGTCCACCATCGGGGCTTCCGCTGATGCAGTGAGCGGGTGCGGTTTGTCCGTGCCTGCGCTGGCATTTCCTTCGACCTTCAGCAGGCCGTGCACCATATTCATGCCGCAGGCAAATGGATATTCGCCGGTGGGCAATGCGGGCAATTCCACATCGGTCACCGCATTGCCGGGCAGCATGGCATCGAGGCCGAGGTCGCCAAACACCACGTGAGAGGTGCATTCACCGGTCTCCTGACGGTCGAATGTCAGTGTGATCGGTGTGCCCGCGCGCATACTCACCACGGCAGGGGAGTAGCCACCTTTGACAGTGATTGTTGCGGTCTGGCGCTTGCCGGAGACGTCCATGGCCCCGGATGCGGCCTTCTGCTCGCCGAAAAAGAACCTGAGCACCAGCCATGTCAAGGCGGCTGCCGCAATCAGCGCCGCGGCGGTCGAGAAAAGGTTGAACTCCATCACCGCTCCTTCCCATCAGTATTATACCGAGCAACAGTGTATACCCTATACCCCTATGGGGTATATAATGGGGTGTGTTCAGCTGAAAGATGAGTATCAGGAGGCAGCGATGCACGGGTATGACGACGATAAGGCCAAAGTCATTGCGCGGCTGCGCCGCATTGAGGGGCAGGTTCACGCCATTACGCAGATGGTGGAGGACGATAAATACTGCATTGACGTGTTGACGCAGATTTCGGCATCGAATTCGGCGTTGAAGTCGGTGGCCTTGATATTGCTGGACGATCATCTGAATCACTGTGTGCGCCAGGCGGCGGTGCAGGGCGGTGAAGTTGCCGATAGCAAGCTTGAGGAGGCATCCGCGGCCATCGCGCGCTTGGTGAGGTCGTAGTTGGTCGTGTGTTTGGCTGTTGGCCCTGGTTGTCTGTCGTTATGCATGCGGCGATTGTCGATGCTGACGTTAGGAAACAGGAACATATCTACCGCCGGTTGAAGATGGTGGAATACTGGGAACCATGTTTGAACAAATGGGAACTGTGATTGTGGTCATCGCCGTGCTGGTGGTCGGTGCGGGGCTTGGGCTTTGTGCCGGCTTTTTATTGGGGCGGCATAAAGGTCAGGCTATGGCGCGTGATGCCAGGGCTTCGGAGCTGGAGGAGGCCAAAAGCTTGCTGGAGTCGGCGCATGGGGAGATTGCCGATTTGACCGCTCGCAATGCCGCTTCTCAAGCGCAGCTTGAAGGTGCGAACCAGCAATTGACGTTCGTGAAGTCACAGCTTGCTCAGGCGCAGCATGCGGAACAGATTCGCATCGAGCGTGAGCGTGAGCGCGCGGCCGCCGAGGCTGAACAGAAGCGTAAGGCCGATGCCGAAGCCGCCGAAGTCAAGCGTGTCGAGCAGGAGGCTCGTCTGAAAGAGCAGAGTAAGGTGCTGGAAGCGCTTGCTCCTGTTGCCAAGAATCTCGATTCGCTCCAGACCAAGGTCACCCAAATCGAAGAAGGCCGCAAGAAAGAGATGGGTGCGCTCGGGGCTCAACTCAAGGGCCTGAATGATCAGCAGGCCCGGTTGGACAAGGAAACGAGTTCACTATCCGCGGCACTGCGCAACAATAAGGTTCGTGGTGCCTGGGGCGAGGCGCAGCTGAAGAATATTGTGGAGTCCGCGGGATTGCTGGAGCACGTTGACTTTGACACCCAAGTGGTGGTGTCCGATGCCGACGGTCGTATGCTCAGGCCGGATATGGTGGTGCATCTGCCCGGTGGCAAGACCATTCCGATTGATGCCAAGGTGCCGTATGCCGACTATCAGCGGGCTTGTGAGATTCCCGAGACCGCGGGCCCCGAGGAGTTGGATCGTCGTAACGACCTGTTGCGATCCCATGCCAAGGCGCTTCGAGAACACGTGCGTGCGTTGGGGGAGAAGGCCTATTGGAATGCGTTCCCCGTCACTCCTGATTTCGTTATCGCCTTTATTCCCAATGAGGCGTTGTTGCAGGCGGCGCTTGAGGCCGATCCCACGCTGATGGATGATGCCTTCTCCCGCAAGGTGGCCTTGACCTCGCCAGTGACCCTGTGGGCCGTGCTGAAATCAGTGGCCTATGCATGGCAGCAGCAATCGCTGACGGATGATGCCAAGCAGTTGTTCGATTTGTCTCGAGAGCTGTATGAGCGCTTCGCCGTGCTTGGCGACTATGCCACCAGGCTGGGAACCCAAATCACCAAGACGGTCAGTGCCTATAACAAGTTCGCATCCAGTTTGGAGCGACGTGTATTGCCCACGGCTCGCAAACTGCAAAAGCTCGAACCCACCAAGGTGCTCGAGGAAGTGCCTCTTATCGAATCAGACAAAGGCAATGTCAGTGAGTTATCCGCCCCCGAGGTGACATCGTCGGAGGATGATGAGCCGGTCAAGCTGACTGCCTCAGGCGATAGGCTTGAAGCATGACTGAATCTGGATTCCGCCCGACCGGCACCTCGGACCTCAATGTTTCACGCGACGCTTCCGCTTTTGCCATGCTGGAGCCGCGTGAGCAGCTGGCCACCCTGCTGAAGGAGCACGTGGTTGGCCGCCCGTTTTCGGAACTTGCCTCGGTGACTTTCGATCATCGTGCCGCCACGGTGATGGGTCATGTGCTCATTGACACTCTTGAAGATGCAGGCTATTCGGTTGATGATTTTGACGCCGTTGGTGCCTTGACTGCAGCTGCCGTACCCATGGTGTCTGCCATGATTCATGCTGCTGCTTCTCGTGGTGAGGATCTGGACGGATTCGTAATGGACTTCGTGTATCCCTCAATCAAGGGTCCGTCTATTGAAGGACGGCGCGTGATGCTGTTGGATGCATGGCTGTCCGAAAAATCGTATGTGCAGACCAGTTCGCTGGTTACCCTGCGTAATGGCAACGAACTCAGCCTCGACTTCGGCGTGGTCGAACAACTCGGCGCTCAGGTCGTGGCTATTGCCTCACTGGTCGGCGGTGGAGCTAAAGACATCAATGTCATCAACCCCTCCACTGGCGAAAGCCACGTACTGCCATTCGTTCAGGTCTTTGACGAATCCGAGCTGAGGTAATTCCATTCGTGGCTTCCCCATTCGGGAGGCTGTCGGGCGCAACGAGACCGCTGTGGTCGGCGCACGACGTTGATAATCTCCGAGGAGCAACTGTGCACGCACCCAACCAGATTTCCTTGGCGGCAAAAGCCTCGGGCGAACCGGAATTCCGTGAAGTCGGTCTTGGCCCATGGGCTGAAACCCATCCCGGCGAACCTCGTCCTGATGACTTGGCATCGCCTAATTACGATGTCCGTTTCGATTCTGCTCTGCTCGATGAGGGCGATCGCCGCAATGTGCTCGACCGATATCGCTACTGGACTGTGCAGGCCATCAAAGAAGATCTCGATGCCCACGGCCGCCACGATTTCGAAGTGGCGGTGGAGAACTGGACCCACGATTTCAATATCGGATCCATGGTGCGCACTGCCAATGCTTTTCAGGCCAAGCGCGTGCATATCGTCGGCCCGCATAAGTGGAATCGCAAAGGCGCGCTGATGACTGAGCTCTACCAGCACGTTGAGCATCACCCCTCAATCGCGGAGTTGGTGGAATGCTGGCATAATCGTATCGCCGGTGAAATCGCTGCCGAACGGGCGCGAGCCGGGGCGGCTGCCTTGAAGGCCCATGCTATCGCCAGTGCTCATAATGGGGCGGAGACTGGTGCCGGCAATGGGTCGGAGGGCATCATCGGTAATTCCGGTGCAACTGTGTCCTCCCACGTGTCGGCGCTGAATGCTGTTTCGGCAGTTGCCGAGGCCACTGCCGAAATCGCACAGGCGGATGCCCGCATCAAGGAACTGGAAGCCGCTCGCATCATTGCTCTGGACATCATTCCGGGCGCGGTGCCCATGGAGACCTATGCATTCCCCAAGCGCTGTCTGCTACTGTTCGGCGCCGAAGGCCCCGGGCTGAGCAGTAAGGCCTTGGAACTAGCCGACGACGTGGTATACATCTCCCAATTTGGTTCGGTGCGGTCCATTAACGCTGGTGCCGCGGCGGCCGTGGCCATGCATGCATGGATTGCCCAGCATGCCGCAACCGCAGTCTGATGGAGCATAGAAAAGCCTCGCTGCCATCGCAATTCCGCGTATTATCTGTGGTGTTGCGTCACAGCAATAGTCCGTGAAACATTTTGTGAAACATCAATTCCCCATATTTCCTCCTGTGAAACATCGCGTGAAACACAAGCCCTGGTAGACGTGTGCCGACAGCTCTCCCCAATCTGCCCAATATAGGCTAGGGTGAAAGCATGATTGAAGTTGAGGAGCTGAGCAAACGCTTCAAAACCAAGCAGGCACTAAATGGTGTGTCATTCACTGCCGAAGATGGCAAGGTTACGGGTTTTCTGGGACCGAATGGCGCAGGCAAATCCACCACTATGCGTGCTGCGCTCGGACTCATCAGCCCGGATAAGGGCCGCGCGCTAATCGATGGCAAACCATATGTCACCTTACGCGCACCAATGCGTGCGGTCGGTGCGGTGCTTGACGCCAAGTCAGCGCATAAGTCGCGCACTGCACGAGCCCATTTACAGGCCCTTGCCTATACCAACAACATTCCTAAGCGTCGAGTCGATGAGGTCATTGACATGACCGGTCTGCAAGCTGTGGCCAATGTCAGAGCCGGTCAGTTCTCGCTCGGTATGAGCCAGCGACTGTCCATTGCTGCGGCATTGCTGGGCAACCCGCACAATCTGGTGTTGGACGAGCCAATCAACGGTCTCGATCCAGAAGGCGTTAAATGGGTTCGCGACTTATGTCGTTATTACGCAGCTGAAGGACGAGCCGTGCTGCTGAGCTCGCACTTGATGAGCGAGGTGGCGTTGACCGCGGATAATCTGGTGATTATCGGGCAAGGCCATGTGTTGGAAACCACCACGGTGAGTGCATTCGTGGCCGAGTATTCCTCCAGATCCATCCGTGTGGTGACGCCGGAACCCGACAAGTTGCGTGCGATTTTTACCAGTAGCCCTGAGGTCACCGTGGTTCCCGATACTCGCAAATCCGATGACCCACAAGTAGGCGAGGTATTTCGTGTCAATGGCGCCGACTTGGTTGCGGCGGCACAGGCGTTCGCCCGGGCCGGCCTGATTACTTACGAATTCGTCGAAGAGCACGCCTCTTTGGAAGAGTCGTATATGGCGCTGACCCACAGCAGCGCCGAATACCTGGCCAAGGAGGTCGGATGATGAGCTCCAATACCATGAGAACGGCCACGGAAAACGCCAATATGACCGGCAGTATGAGTGGTGCAGCTGCTGAAAAGCATATGCCTGATGCGACCGGACCCAGCCAACCTGCCAACGCAGAGGCTTCCGGCCGTCCTGCCTCTAGCCGTCGTGCCAGCAGCATGTACCGTCGTGCCAAGCTCACTGTGTTCGGCTCGCTAAAGGCCGAATTGCTGAAACTGTGGTCACTGAACTCCACCAAGGTGCTGTTGGGTATTGCGGTCGCACTCATGCTGGCTATGTCCGCGTTGAGCGCTTGGAGTGTGACCTTCATGGCGTCTACGGATTTGAACACTGGCAAGACGCTGGACAATCCCAAGCCCATATCCGCCGCAGATATGTGGGCGGTACTGGCTTCTTCCGGCTCGACCGCGGCGCTGGTCATCGGCATTTTCGGTGTGATGGCCATCACCAGCGAATACACCACATCAGCCGTGCAATCCAGTCTGACGGTCAACCCCAGGCGCGGCATGTTCTATGCCACTAAGTCCGTGGCCACGGCCCTGTTTGCGCTGGTTGCTGGTATTGCCGGCATTCTGCTGGCCGCAGGTGTGCTCTGGCTATTCACTCGAGGCCATGACATTACGGCGCTGACCAGCGATCAAAGTCGAATCATTCCTGTCACGTTGATCGGCTTCCCTCTGACTATTGTGCTGGTGTCCCTGATGGCGCAGGGACTTGGCGGCATGACCCGTTCCACAGTGGGCGGCGTATGCGCGCTGATCGTGCTCTTCATGGTGCTCTCGTCAGTACTGTCCATCACATCGATGGCCATTAACCAGGTCGAATGGCTTGGCACTTTGTCCTATCTGACACCGGACACCGCCATGAATCATTTCCTCGGCGCTGGTATAGAAAGCAGCTCGCAGTCCACCCTTGCCGCAGCCGTTAAACCGAACTACTGGATTCCCGATTGGTGGCAGTCCGGCCTGATCCTCCTCGCCTGGGCCGCCGCAGCATGGGCTGGCGGACTCATCGTCACCAAAAAAGCGGACATCAAGTAGCTATGTTCTCTGCTGCAGGATTATCGCCGCATACAGCAATCACACCTTCGTGCATCAGACATATTCTGACGATTGTTATCGCATCACCATTGTTGCGTCGGGAACGCCGGCGGCCCGTAGTTTATTGATCATTGGATGCTGCTTCAACACATCCTCATAAGTGAACCGAACTATGGAGTCGACTTTGGCTCGATACAGTCCGGTTTCCCGCTCTTTTTCCGCGTGCACCGCTCCTTGAATACCCCTGCGGTCATTCATATTCGGATTGGCGTATTTCTCGTACCCGTCATATTCGCCGACGATAAGACGGCCGTCGGGCAGCCGCCAGAGATAATCTACCCGGTACAGCGCGCCCGTTTGCGGGTCGGTGATGTCTTGCTGCAATTCGGGGACCATGAGTCCGCCTTCAACGATTGTGCCTCGACCGAGTGATTCGCCGCCGTTTTCGCTTGCCGGGTTCGCATAATGAAGCAAGCGGAATATCGGCGTGCAATCGCGGTGCATAGTGCTGCAAATATTGAGAATGTCCGCAATGGCAGTACCTTTACGTAGTGCCGAATCGATGATTGGCAACGCGAAGCGAAAATCGGTAGACAGCCCGCAGTCCACTACTGTTTGTGCCCCATTGGTCACAGGGATTCCATTGACATATTCCGGTGCACAATGTGGTACGAATACACGTTTGATATTGGCATTGCTCGCGTTGGTACCTTGCGACGCGGTGGCGATGGTAACGGAGCCGGCATGAAGATGCCATGGGTGCTCGAAACCATGCAGTGCCGCTGCGGTGACTCCGGCGAAAACCCAGTTTGGATGCTTGAGATGGAGTGTGCATGCCACATGCTGTATGCGTTCATCGGGTTTGAGCGCATTCCAGTATTCCGGTTTGACATACATGTTGGGAAATACTCGCTTGAGCTCGAGTTCTTTGGCTCGGCGAATAAGGGCCGAGCAGTGTGATTTTGTTCGGCCGTAAATACATATGCCTGCTGCTTCCGCTTGCGCGATAAGCGCATCCACTTCTTTGTGATGTTTCATGAATCGAGAGTATGCCAATCGAGAATGAAGTGTCCACTTGTTCGGGCAATGTGGTCGCAGCTTCGAGCGGATTCGCATGTGAGGATTGCATAGATTGGCTATATCTCGCGGATGCTTGCGGATTGAGGTGTGAATCATCGGCATGATAATTATGTATGTGCCCCCGTTGCGGCGTGGAATGTGGATAACTATTTCGAGTGCGTTGATGCGGTGCCTGGAGAGGCTTTCCTGTTCCTTGCACTTGCCGAATTCGGTTTTTGGCGTTTAGAGGGGCAATTGGTGTTTAAAGAGGGGCAAACCTGACTAGCTCGCATTTTTGCTCCGCTGAGAAGTCGTGAGTAGAGCATTTTCTCGATTAGATCGAGGTTTTGCTTCGCTGGGGGACAGCAGCGAGGTGCTTTCATGGTCAGCTCGTGGTTTTACCTCGCTGAGTGCCAGTAAGCGTGGTTTTTCTTCGGCTTTGTCGTGGTTTTGCCCCGCTTGGGATGCTGGGCGAGGTGTCTTCATTGGTTACTCGTGGTTTTGCCCCGCTGCGAGGTGATGAGTGGTGCGGTGTCGTGATCTGTTGGTGGTTTTGCTTCGCTTGGGATGATGAGGGAGGTGCTTTCGTTGGTTATTCGCGATTTTGCTTCGTTGAAGGGTTGTGAGTGGGTCGTTTCCATTGGTTACTCGTGGTTTTGCCCCGCTGAGGGGTGATGAGTGGGGTGGTTATGCGGTTGGCTGGTGGGTTTGCCCCGTTGGGAGCTCTCGAATTGGTGGTGGAACCCGTGAAGGGCTGGCGCATTGTTCCAATGGGCGGGGAAACGAGGCTTTCCGATAACTGCGTGTCACATACGGCTCATATAGTTAAGGCCATGCCAACATTTTCACGCGAAGAAATCGTGCATTTGGGCGACTTGGCCCGAATCGCGCTCACCGATGAGGAAATCACCCGTCTGCAGGGCGAACTGAACGTCATCGCAGACTCCATCAACAAGGTCCAGGAAGTCGCCTCCGACGATGTGCCGCCGACCGCCAACCCGGTTCCGCTGGAAGCCTACCTGCGCCCGGACGTCGCCGAAACCCCGCTCACGCAGGAAGAGGCGCTCGCCGGTGGCCCGAAGACCGAGGCCGGCATGTTCGTGGCACCGCGAATCCTGGGAAGCGAGGAGTAATCGATGAGCAACGAAACCGCAACACTCGTCAAACTGTCCGCAGCTGAGCAGGCCGCCGCCATCAAGAAGGGCGACGTCACCTCCCGCGAGCTCGTCGAAGCCCATCTCAAGGTGATCGAGGCCGCCGAGCCGTCTATCAAGGCCTTCCTGAAGGTCTCCGGCGATGTGGCCCTTGAGCAGGCCGCCGCCTTCGACGCCAAGTCCGCCGAAGACAAGGCCACCCTGCCCGAGCTGGCCGGCGTGCCGATCGCCATCAAGGACATGATTGTCACCAAGGGCATCGAAACCACCGCCGCCTCCAAGATTCTCGAAGGCTGGGTGCCGCCGTACGACGCCACTGTCATCGAAAAGCTCAAGGCCGCTGGTATGCCGATTCTCGGCAAGACCAACCTTGACGAATTCGCACAGGGCTCCTCCACCGAGCACTCCGCCTACCAAACCACCCACAACCCTTGGGATACCGAGCGCGTGCCCGGCGGTTCCGGTGGTGGCTCCGCCTCCGCGGTCGCCGCATTCGAGGCCCCGATCGCCCTCGGCACCGACACCGGTGGATCGATTCGCCAGCCCGGCGCCCTGACCGGCACCGTGGGCGTCAAACCCACCTACGGCGGCGTCTCCCGTTTCGGAGCCATCGCCATGGCCTCCTCGCTCGACCAGATCGGCCCGGTCTCCCGCACCGTGCTCGACTCCGCCCTGCTGCAGGAGATTATCGGTGGCCACGACAAGCGTGATTCCACCTCCATTCCCGAAGGCCCGCGCCCGATGGTCGCCGCCGCCCGCGAAGGTGCCAAGCGTGACCTCAAGGGCATGAAGGTCGGCCTCATCAAGGAACTCGGTGGCGACGGCTTCCAGCCCGGCGTCGAGGCCCGTTTCGGCGAGGCCGTCGACAAGCTCAAGGACATGGGCGCCGAAGTCGTTGAGGTCTCCTGCCCGCACATCGGCTACTCGCTGGGCGCCTACTACATCATCATGCCGTCCGAGGTCAGCTCCAACCTGGCCCGTTACGATGGCA
>ERZ791765.1110-NODE-1110-length-19103-cov-37.571871_pt1 | contig 19103 bp, 14 predicted proteins | sample MGYA00509949_ERZ791765 | MGnify/ENA primary metagenome ERZ791765 (study PRJEB30046, sample SAMN00791980) | human gut metagenome | study: EMG produced TPA metagenomics assembly of the A metagenome-wide association study of gut microbiota in type 2...
CGTAAGGCAACCTCTACATGATAACGCCACTTACGGACGGTGCAATGAGTTTCACTTGCCAGTTCCTTGCGCCCTGCTCGATCAGGAACGTCTCGACGTCCACTTCCACCGGGTCTTCCACCCAGCACAGGTTGCGTAGGATCTGTGGCTTGATGATCATCTCGGCCGGCGTGCGGGTGTCTTCGGCGATGCGGTTGATCACACGCCGCACCCGTTGCAGACGGTCATAACGCTCCGGATGGCGCTGTTGCCACAGCCGCATGGATCGGGGCGCGTTCACCACACCGTTTTCGTCCTGTTCGGGGGCGGGCATGGTAGGCCATTGGGTGGGCTTCAGGGCTATGGCTCGATCGATGGCCTGCTTCCAGACCTTCGGTTTGACCGCACGCTGAATCGGCGCGTACCGCTCGAACATTTTGTCCTGCTCGGTGCCGGTATGGATGCGCACACGCTCGTTCAGGGATCGGAGCGCGCGGAATTGGGCAGCATTGTGCGGCTTGTTGGTCGCCGCCTCGATGATTGATGAATCGGCCAATAACAGGCTGGGCGCAATATCGTATTGCCGGGCGAGTCGGTCGCGCTCCTCCCATAGGGATTTGGCGATGGCCAAGCCCCTTGGATCACGACTCAGCTGGGTGATGCGCGAGATACGCAGCCAAGGAATCGGATGCGGTTTGCGCGGGGCAAGGCCCGCAACCAAAGCGTGAGAAAACTCTTCAGCGGCCCACTCGTCCTTGCCTGCGGCTTTCAGGTCACGACGCATCATGGTTTCAAGTTCGATAAGCACCTCCACGTCGAGCGCCGCATAGTTGCGCCAGTCGCGCGGCAGCGGACGGTAGGACCAATCGGCGGCGGAATGCTCTTTGGCTAGCGTGATGCCGAGGTAGTGTTCGGTGACGGCGGCCAGACCAAAGCGGTGCAGGCCGAGCAATCGCGCCGCTATTTCCGTGTCGAACAGGGCTTTGGGTTTGAGCCCGATTTCGGCGAATCCGGGCAAGTCCATCAGAGAATCATGCAGAATCCACGTGGCGTCGCCCACGGCGTCATTGAATTCATTCCAATCAGCTCCGGCCCGGGTCAGGGCGACGGGATCAAGCAAGGCGATGCCTGCACCCTCACGTTTGAACTGAATCAGCCAATCCTCGTGTCCATAGCGGAAGCCGGACGCCCGTTCGGCGTCGGCGGCCAGCGAGCCCGTCGCCTCGGCCATCGCATCGCAGACACGATGATAGCCGTCCAGCGTCGAAGTGACATCGGGTACTCCCCCGCGAGGCTCTTTCAGCAGTCGGGGTTCGGTGTCACGGACGTCACTCAACTGGCGTCATCCTCCTCAAAACGGATGGTGGATCTGATGAATGCGGCCCACGAGCGGACTTGTGCGCCGGCGTCCATAGTACCGTCCGGCCCGGTCCCGTCAAGCGGGGTCCATGAGACGCGAATCTCACACCCGGCGCTGGTGGAGCCGGCCATCGAGCCAAAAGCCGTGTTTTGGGTCACGGTGACTGTGCCGGATACCGAATCCGGCTCGATGCCGTCGAAATAGTCGCACATGTCATCCCAGTACATGCCGGGGGTCAGAGAATCGTTTTCGGCGGTTTCCAGCGGCAGTCGCGCGAACGCCATGCAACGCCAGTTGGAATCCCAGTCAATGCGCAGCTCATGAGCATAAAGCATCATGATCCAGCCTGTGGCGATTCGTGATTCGGCATCGCTGCCAAGACCGGCGGAAAAGGCATCGCCGAGGGCACGCTCTCCCGCTTCGAATTCCACGCCGATACCATAATCGGCCAAGGTGGAAGGCACGGGAATCTCCCGATAGCGCACGTCATGGATGCGCTTCATGGTGCTGACGGATTCGACGGCTGCCCATACTTCATCCGGCACACCCTGAGGGCGCACGGGGCGTCCGTCGTTGGACTCTCCCGTAGGAAATGCGTAGATGTCGGCCATATCTCTAGGGTATGGGCGAACGGGCCGAATCGTGGTATTTACGCGCGGTTCGGCCCTGCAATTTAATACACGGTGAAGCCGTGGTCCTTGAACTGGTTGGTCACCCGTTCGCGGGTGGCGGCGTTGGGTCCCTTCTGGTTCTCCAGCGGGTATGGGATGCGCAGTTCGTGCCACTTCGGGCGGCCAAGCTGGTGGAATCCCAGCACGTCGATGTGTTCGACGGCATCACCGAAGGACTCGCAGATCTTCGCCACGTTTTCGACGTTCTCTTCGGAGTCGGTCAGGCCCGGCACGAGCACAAATCGCACCCAGATCTTCTTGCCGGCCTTGGCCAGTCGCTGGCCAAAATCGATGGTGGGCTGCAAGGTGCCGCCGGTGACCTTGTGATAGGTCTCCTCGTCGCCGGATTTGACGTCGAGCAGACACAGGTCGATGTCCTCGAGCATCTCGTCGGTGTAATTCGTGTTGAGGAAGCCGGACGTATCGAGGCAGGTGTGCACGCCCATCTCCTTGGCGGCATGGAACACACGCGAGACGAAGGCGGGCTGCATCATGGATTCGCCGCCGGAGAAGGTGATACCGCCATGCGTGGCCTTGAACAGGTCCTTGTAACGATCGACCTTCTTGATCATGGCGTCAAGGTAGACGGGCTTGCCGTCGCGCATCTTCCAAGTGTCCGGGTTCTGGCAGTACTGGCAGCGCAGCGGGCAGCCGGACATGAACACGGTCATGCGGGTGCCCGGTCCATCCACGGAGGTGTTGATGTCCCAAGAGTGGACGAAGCCGATATCACCGGATTTCAGGGCGGAAAGGCGGTCACGTCGGTCGAGTCCGATTGGGGATTCAAAGCCGGAAAGGCCACCCATCAAAGTCTGCGAGGCATAGGTCTTCGATTCCTTGAGCATATGCCTGGTCGTGGTGCGGAACGTGGGTGTTGCGGGCATCGTTGTCCTCCTGTTCCAAATGATGCGAAAGTCTGTGGGAAATAAGGAAGGGGTGGAGCCGTGCCCCACCCCTTCAGTTAGTCATTGCCGCGGTTCGCGGGGTTGGTCATCAGTCGACGACGGCACCCTGGTGGAAGGTACGGGAGATGACGTCGAGCTGCTGCTCCTTGGTGAGCTTGACGAAGTTCACCGCGTAGCCGGAGACGCGCACGGTCAGGTGCGGGTACTTTTCGGGGTGCTCGACGGCGTCCTCCATGGTCTCCTTGCGCAGAACGTTGATGTTCGCGTGGTAGAGGCCGTGGCCGTTGCCGGCATCCAGGATGCCGACCAGGTTGCCGATACGCTCGTCCTCATCGCGGCCCAGGCCATCAGGAGTGATGGTGTTGGTCAGCGAGATGCCGTCAAGAGCGTCGTTGTAGTCGATCTTGCCGACGGAGAACATGGACGGCAGCATGCCGTGGGAGTCCATGCCGTTCTCCGGGTTGGCGCCCGGAGCGTACGGGGTGCCCTTGGCGTGGCCGGACGGGAAGGAACCGGTGTTCTTGCCGTACTCGACGTTGGAGGTGATCGTCAGGATGGACTGGGTCGGGACGGCGCCGCGGTAGACCGGGAGCCTCTTGACCTGGCCCATGACCGTGGAGACGACCCACTTGGCGATGTCGTCGGCGCGGTCGTCGTCGTTGCCGTAGACCGGGAACTCGCCCTCGGTGCGGTAGCCGACGATCAGGTCGTCGTCGGCGCCCTCAACGTACTCGTACTCGTGGCCTTCCAGGGTCTTCGCGTCCTTGTTGTAGATCGGGTAGACCTTGGCGTACTTGACGGCGGCGAGGGAGTCGGCGGCGATGGACAGACCGGACATGCCGCAGCCGAGGGTGCGGTACACTTCCTTGTCGTGCAGGGCCATCTCGATGGACTCGTACGCGTACTTATCGTGCATGTAGTGGATGATGTTCAGGGCCATGACGTAGGTCTCGGACAGCCATTCGAGGGCCTTCTCGTAGTTGTTCTTGACCTTCTCGTAATCGAGGGTGCCGTCGGCCTCCGGGGTAATCGGCTCGATCACGCCCTTGTCGATGACCTGCATGCCGGTCATCTCGTCGCGGCCGCCGTTGATGGCGTACAGCAGGGCCTTGGCGGAGTTCACGCGGGCGGCGAAGAACTGCATCTGCTTGCCCACGCGCATCGGGGAGACACAGCATGCGATGGCAGCGTCGTCGCCCCAGTGGCTACGAATTTCCTTGTCGGACTCGTACTGGATGGCCGAGGTGTCGATGGAGATCTTGGCGCAGAAGCGCTTGTAGGCCTCAGGCAGCTTCGGATCCCAGAAGATGGTGATGTTCGGCTCGGGGCCAGGTCCGAGGTGCTCGAGGGTCAGGGTGTTGAGCAGACGGAACGAGGTCTTGGTGACCATCGAACGGCCGTCATCGCCGAAGCCGGCGTCGGACCAGGTCGCCCAGTACGGGTCGCCGGAGAAGATCGAATCGTAGTCCTTGGTACGCAGGAAGCGCACGATGCGCAGCTTCATGACGATGTTGTCGATGAGCTCCTGGGCGTCGGTCTCGGTGATCTTGCCGGCCTGGAGGTCGCGCTCGATGTAGCAGTCGAGGAAGGCGGAGTTGCGGCCGAAGGACATGGCGGCGCCGTCCTGGGACTTGATGGAGGCCAGGTAGCCCATGTAGGTCCACTGCACGGCTTCCTGGGCGGTCTGAGCCGGGCGGGTCAGATCCAGGCCATACTCGTTGCCGAGGTTGATCAGCTGCTTGAGGGCCTTGATCTGCTCGTCGTGCTCTTCACGGAAGCGGATCCAGTGCTCGATCTCCGGCTCGGTGAAGTCGTTGCGGTACGGCACGGAGTCCTTGTCGCGCTTCTTGAAGGCGATGAGCTTGTTCACGCCGTACAGGGCGACGCGGCGGTAGTCGCCGATGATGCGGCCACGGCCGTAGGCGTCCGGCAGACCGGTGAGGATCTTGTTGTGGCGGGCGACCTTGATCTGCTTGGTGTACACGCCGAAGACGCCGTCGTTGTGGGTCTTGCGGTACTTGGTGAAGATCTTCTTGATCTCCGGATCCGGTTCCTTGCCGGCTTCCTTGATGGCCTGCTCGACCATGCGCCAGCCACCGTTCGGCATCATCGCGCGCTTGCAGGGAACGTCGGTCTGGAGGCCAACGACCACGTTATCGACTTCCGGGGAGTCGATGTAGCCGGCCGGGAAGGCGTCGACGTCGGCCGGGGTATGGGTGTCCACGTCGTAGACGCGCTGCTTGCGCTCCACGGCCAGGTAGTTGTCGTCGAGGTACTTCCACAGGTGCTTGGTCTTCTCGGTGGCAGGAGCCAGGAATGTCTCGTCGCCCTCGTACGGGGTGTAGTTCTTCTGGATGAAGTCGCGGACGTCAATATCCTTCTGCCAGTTGCCCTCGGTGAAGCCGGCCCACGCCTTGGCGTCGAGCTCCTCCTGGGAGACAGCTGCATTTTCCACTGCGGTCATGTCACTCCTTAAATGGGGTTGTAGGTTTCGCATCTTCACGGAACCCTTGGTTCAACAGTGTAGTTGGCACTTGCTTGAGAAAAGCTGAAATTGGGAGTGAGCTATCTCACATTGTTTCTGTGAACGCTACCATTCCAATGGCTTCTAGATATTGATGGGACTATTGCACGTCTCCAGATATGGGAAACCGCTCATACTGTGATGTTCGTATGAGCGGTTCGGTCTTGAGATTGACAGCAGAACCGTATCCGTCAGTTTTCGACCGTCAATCCTCGGGGCGAGCCTGTGCGGGTTTCACGCCGTAGTTCTTCCAGCGCCGGTTCTCCTCCTCCCATCTGGCATTGCGGTCCACCACGATGTCCCACGCATGTTCGGCGTCTTCCTTGGTCTTGTACGGACCCATGCGCTGTTCGATCGGTGAGACCATGCCCAACTCGGCCTGCTTCTTGACGGTGTTGAAATACCACTGCTTCTTGTTATCGTCTGTCATTGGTACCTCCTCAACGGTATTACTTGCTCCCGCTGGCGGGAGCAATATATGTTTATTCCCTGAATGCGTTGGTGACGGGCAGTCGGCGGTCGCGGCCGAACGCGAGGGCCGTGACCTTCGGTCCCAGCGGGTATTGGCGGCGCTTCCATTCGGCGCGGTCCACCAATCGCATCACGGTGTCTACGGTGACCTGGTCGAAGCCGTCGGCTAACAGGTCGGCGCGGCCGTGCGCGTGCTCGATGTATGCGGCGAGCACCTTGTCGAGCAGCGCGTATTCGGGCAGGGAGTCGGAGTCCTTCTGCCCGGGGCGCAACTCGGCCGAGGGTGCCTTCTCGATGGAGGAGACCGGAATCATCACGCCGTCCTTCAACGGGATGCCGGTGTTGCCGTCCTCGTTGCCCACGATCTTGAGACCGCCGATGCCGACGCCTGCGGCCGCGGCCTTGTTACGCCAACGGCTGATCTCCCAGACACGGGTCTTGAGCAGGTCCTTGATGGGTGCGTAGCCGCCTACCGCATCGCCGTAGATGGTCGAGTAGCCGCAGGCGAGCTCTGACTTGTTGCCGGTGGCCACGGCGAGCAGACCGCGCGAATTGGAGCTGGCCATCACGATCACACCGCGGATGCGGGCCTGCAGGTTCTCGGCGGAGACGCCATCAAGGTCAAGTTGCTGTTGGTAGGCGTTGAACAATGGCTCAATGGGCTGGACCTCGTAATGGGCGCCAATGTTGGAGGCCAAATCGGCGGCGTCGTCTTTGGAACCGTCGGAGGAGTACATGGAGGGCATGGAGATGCCCCAGACGTTCTCGCCGCCGCATGCGTCGGCCGCCATGGCGGCTACCAGTGCGGAGTCGATGCCTCCTGAGAGGCCCAGCGTCACGCCGGTGAAGTGGTTCTTGGCCATGTAGTCCTTGAGGCCGAGCACGCAGGCGGTGTATACCTCTTCGTCCGGGTCGAGTTCCGGAACGATCTCGGCCTTGGCCTGATGTTCGGCGGCGGAATCGAAGTCCCAGAACGTCAGGTTTTCCATGAACATCGGGCTGCGTTCGATAAGCGTGCCGTCGGCGTCGACCACGAAGCTGCCGCCGTCGAAGACGAGGTCGTCTTGACCGCCGACCTGATTCAGGTAGATGACCGGGGCGTTAACCTCGGCGGCACGACGCTGGGCGAGCTCGAAACGGGTGTTGGTCTTGCCTTCCTCATACGGCGAGCCGTTGATGGTGAGCAGCAGGTCGATGTTCTTGGTGGCCAGGTCGGCCACCGGGCCGCCGTCCTGCCAGATGTCCTCGCAGATGGCCACGCCAATGGTGGCGCCGTCCACGTCGAGGGTCACGGAGCGGTCGCCGGCGGAGAAGATGCGGAATTCGTCGAACACGCCGTAGTTGGGCAGGAAGTGCTTGTCGTAGCCAGCCCAGACCACGCCTTGGTGCAAGACCACCAGTCGGTTGCGCGGCTTGGAGGTCTTGCGGTCGGTGCCCACGGTGCCGACCACCACGAACAGATCGCCGAGGCCGTCGTCGTTGAGCTGGGTGGCGAGTTCGTTGGCCTTGTCCCATGCGGCTTGGCGGAAGGTGCGGCGCAGGGCCAGATCCTCGATGGGGTATCCGGTGAGGGTCATTTCCGGGAAAACAACCACTTGGGCGTTTCCTGCGGCGGCTTTACGGGAGTAGTCGAGCACCTTGGCGGCGTTGGCGTCAAGCGCGCCGACGCAGGTGTCGATCTGGGCGAGTGCGAAGCGAAGCTGTGTCATAGATTCTTAGTGTAGCCGCGTATGACGTCGGATTGCCTGTTCTTCCGGCTTGGCGTCATTCATTAGGTCGTTTTTGCGTTCATTAGGTCACTGCAATGCGATATCAGTCGTTGCAATGGCGCGATTCCAACAACCAGTATCGCCGTTCACCGACCTAATGGACGATGAATCGACCTAATGAACGAATGCCACTCCCCTCAGTCAGCTTCGCTGATAGCTCGTCCTGCACTTATGGACGGGCGAGGCCCGCGCATATCTGGTTCGGCTGTCGCCTCACCTTCGGCTACAGACAGCCCACTGGGCTGTCTGCCTAACGCCTCAGCCTCCGGAGGCGAGCCAGAAAAGGATTTACTTCAGCTCGTTGAGCACGCGCAGAGCGGTGTTGACGTAGAAGTTGACGAAGGTGGGAATGGATTCGTCGAGACCCACGAAATGCGGGCTATGCCAGTCGGCGCAACCTTCCTGGCCGTTTGACCCGACGAACGCGAACACCGGCAACGTCACCTTGGCGAATTCGCAGAAGTCCTCCCCCGCCATCGACTGACGTATCGGTTCGAGCTGCGCGTAGTCGTTGACATCCGCCGCCACGGCCTTGGCGAGACCTGGATCGGAGACCAGCGGGTCTTGAAAGTCATCCCAGACCACGTCGGCGCTGATGCCGTATGCCTCGGCGGTGTGTTCCACCACTTCCTTGAATCGGCGGCCGACCAGATTGCCATCCGACTTGTGGAAATAGCGCACAGTCCCTTGGAATCCGGCTTCGGCGGGCACCACGTTCCACACATGGCCGCCGTGCACTTCGGTAACGGACAGCACCAGCGGGTGGAAGGGCGTGACGTTGCGGCTCACGATGGTCTGCAGGCTCAGAATAATACTGGCGAGCGCTTCGATGGGCCCGGTGCCCTTGTACGGGTAACCGGCGTGGGTGCCTTGGGCGTGGAGGGTCACGCGGAATTTCACGCAGCCGGCCATCATCGGCTCAACGCCGATGGCCAGCTGGCCGGGCGCATAGTTGGGGTTGTTGTGCGTGCCGATAATGGCTTCGACGTCATCCACGAGTCCGGCGTCGATCATGGCGCGAGCGCCTTGGCCGGTCTCCTCACTCGGCTGGAACAGAATCTTGATCGAGCCGGCGAACTTGTCACGGTGCTCGGCGAGCCAGAAGGCGGCACCGAGCAGACCGGTCATGTGCAGGTCGTGGCCGCAGCCGTGCATCACGCCTTCATTGACGGAGCTGAACTCCAGTCCGGAGTCTTCCACGATGGGCAGGCCGTCGATGTCAGCGCGCAGCCCGATACGCGGCCCGGGACCGGCCTCGCCCTGAATGAGCCCCACAACACCAGTCTCCAGCGGGTTGTGCAGGATCTCGATGCCGTGCGCCTTGAGCTGGTCGGTCAGATAGATGCTGGTGCCGAATTCACGGAAACTGCGCTCCGGATGGGCGTGCAGGTAGTGGCGGATAGTGATGAGTTCGTGGTCGATGTCGATATGTTCACTCATGGTTCCCGATTCTAGTAGCGCGAAGAATATATTGCGGCCCTCGCTCCATATTGGCGAGGGCCGCGATCTATGGGGTCAGTATGCCTTGTTATTGCTGGCGTTTGAGCAGTCGTTTGGCGATGGCGTTGGCGATGCCCTGCACCACCTGGACCAGTACGATCATGATGATCACGGCCGTCCAGGTGACGGTCTGGTCGAACTTCTCGTAGCCGTAGGCGATGGCGAAGTTACCGAGACCGCCACCGCCGATGTAGCCGGCCATGGCAGACATGTCGAGCACGCCAATGAACAGGAAGGCGTAGGCCAGGATCAGCGGTGCCAGGGCTTCGGGGATGAGCACGGTGCGGATGATGGTGAGCTTGCCGGCACCCATCGAACGCGCGGCCTCGATTACTCCCGGGTCGACCGGCACGAGATTCTGTTCGACCAGACGCGAGGTGGCGAAGGTGCACATCACCACCATCGGGAAGATGGCGGCCACGGTGCCGATGGACGTGCCGACCACGACGATGGTGAGCGGCTGCATGGCTGCCAGGAAGATGATGAACGGAATCGGGCGCACGATGTTGACGATGATGTCAAGGATGCGGTAGACGACCGCGTTCTCGAACAGGTTGCCGGGGCGGGTGCCATAGAGCACCACGCCGAGGATCAGGCCGAGGAATCCGCCGATGACGAGGGTGACGAGCACCATGGTCAGGGTCTGGCCAATGGATTCGAACAGTAGTGGACGCAGCACGTTCCAGTCGCTACGCGGGTTGGCGAGGATGATCATACGTTGGCTCCTTCATGTGCGGCGGCGGACGCGGCGGGCGCGGTGGCAGTATCGGCCGCCAGTGGGTCATGGGCGCGGTCTTCGGCGTAGGAGGCATGTCCGGCGACTGCGTCGGCGTAGGCCACAGGCTTTGCGGCGGTGCCGAAGTCGATGACGTCGCTATTGGCGGCGAGCTCGCGCAGGAATTCGTCCACATGCCAGCCGGGCCCGTTGAATTCGTAGGTGATGGCACCGATGGCGGTCCCCTTGACCGTGTCGATGCCGCCGTAGAGCAGGCTGGATTCGACGCCGTATTTGGCGATGAGTTCGGAGATATTCTGTCCGGATGCCTTGAGTTCATGGCCTTGGGTGCCGGAAACGTCCTTTTGGCGGATAAGCACGGTGACAATGCGGCCCGACCATTCGTGATGCAATCGCTCGACCCGGTCTTCCTCGGGCAGGCCAGACAATGCGGTGGCAATGAATCGCTTGGTCACCGGCTGCTGGGGTGCAGCGAACACATCGTATACGTCGCCGGATTCGACCACGCGTCCGGCGCTCATTACGGCCACGCGGCCGGCAATCTGCTGGACCACGTTCATCTGATGGGTGATAAGCACAATGGTGATGCCGAATTCCTCGTTCACACGCTTGAGCAAGGCCAGCACTTCGGTGGTGGTTTCCGGGTCGAGCGCGCTGGTGGCTTCGTCGGCGAGCAGAATCTCCGGATTAGTGGCCAGTGCGCGGGCGATGCCGACGCGCTGCTTCTGGCCGCCGGACAGCTGCGAAGGGTATTTGTTTGCGTGCTCACTGAGGCCCACGAATTCAAGGAGTTCGTTGACACGACGATCCTGATAGTCCTTGCGCCAGTGATCGAGTTGCAGTGGGTAGGCGATGTTCTGGGCCACGGTTTTGGTGGAGAACAGGTTGAACTGCTGGAAAATCATGCCGATTTTCTGGCGGATGGGCCGCAGCTTGGTCTCACTCAGAGAGGTGATATCAGTACCAAGCACGGTCACAGTGCCGGAGGTGGGTCGTTCGAGCGCGTTGATAAGCCGGACCAGTGTGGATTTGCCTGCACCGGAATAGCCGATGATGCCGAAGATGTCACCGCGATCGATGGTCAGGCTGACGTCATCCACGGCTCGTGCGATGTTCGCGCCGCGTCCGCGTGTTTTGAATTCCTTCACGACATGGTCGAAGGTGATGATGGGGTCGCTCATAGTGCTCCCTGATGCTGGTTGTTGGTGTCCGGTCACGGAAGCGGAGCGAATCCCGATTGTTGGCTCGGGTACTCGCTCCGCTTGGTGGTAATGGCTATGGACAGGCTAGTCGTGCGCTCGTATCAGCCGCGGCTCACTGCTGGGCCTTGGCATCCTTCTCAATGTCGGACAGGAAGCCTTGCAGCTCGCTGGCGCTGAACTTGTCGGCGAACACCGCGGTACCGCCGGAGTTCTCCTGCAGGGCGTCGAGCACATCCTTCTGCTGGTAGATGGAAACGAGCTTCTTGTAGGTCTCGTTGTTCACGTCCGCCTTGCGGGCCACCCACACGTTGATGTAGGGGCGAGCCTCTTCGGATTCGGCGTCATCCTGGTAGATGGCGTCCTTCGGGTCGAGACCGGCATCGGCCACGTAGTCGTTGTTGATCACACCAGCGGCGATGGTCGGGTCCTTCAGGGTGGTGGCCACCTGTTCGGCCTTGAGCGGGGTGACCTTGACCTTGCTCTTGGCTTCGTCGATGTAGGCCGGGGTGGAGAAGGCGGTCCAGTCGCCCTTGAGCGTCACGAGACCGGCGGCCTTGAGCACGCCGATAGCGCGGGCCTGGTTGGTTTCGTCGTTCGGAATGGTGACGGTGTCGCCCTGCTTCAGGTCCTTGATGTCCTTGACCTTGGTGGAGTACACGCCGAGCGGGTAGATGGCGGTGCCGCCGATGGGCTGCAGGTCCTTCTTGTTGCTCACGTTGTAGTTGGCCAAGTAGAGCAGGTGCTGGAATTCGTTGAGGTCCAGCTCGCCGGAGTCAAGGGCCGGGTTTTCGGAGGTGTAGTCCTGGAAGTCGACGATGTCGACGTAGATGCCGGCCTTCTCGGCGTCCTGCTTGAACTTGACCCATTCGGGGTTGGTAGCGCCGACCACGCCGATCTTGACCGGGTTGCCCTTGCTGCCCTTGGCGGACGACTCGTTGGCACCGGCAAACGCGCGGTAGCCGAAGAACGCGGCCACGGCGATAATCGCCACGACCACGATGGTGATGATGACGTTGCGGGCGGTGTGGTTCACACGCACCGGCTCGTTATTGTTAGGAGCGGCCGGGGTTGCCGGCTGGGTTGCTGCTGTCATTGGATTTCCTCTCTCCAAAATTGATGTCGGGTAACACCATAACGCGCTTGAACCGCGAAAGTGACGGAAAATGGCCGATTGCCATATAGGTGTCTTTTATGGCGCGCATGCAATGTCCGGGATTCGTGCGTTTGATAACCCGCTATAGGCGTGCCGAACACGCCGGAAAGCACGTCGAGAGGGGCTTTGACAATGGAAGCTATGACTACCGATACTGCCAATGCCGATATCCGAGCCGTATTCTTCGATATCGATGGCACGCTCACCAGTTTCACGACCCATACGGTGCCGGATTCCACAATCGAGGCGATTCACCGGCTGCAGGCCGCAGGCGTCAAGGTGCTGATTTGCACGGGCCGCGCGCCTTCACAGATGCACGTGGTGCTGGATACCATGCCGGTGACGTTCGATGGCGTGGTGGCGTTCAATGGGCAGTATTGTTTTGATGACACCGGCTTCTTTGCCTCGCAGGCCTTGGATACTGCTGATATTGAGGTGATTCTCGACTGGCTGGACCGTCACCCCGATGTGGTGTGCAATTTCGGCGAGAAGGATTACGTGTACTTCAACCAGTCCAATGATCTGCTTCGCGCCACGTGGAGCAAACTGGGCAAAACCGCACCGACCCGGTATTTCGAGGACCCGCGCACCCGCGCGCTGGATCATGAGACTTTCCAGATCAGTCCCTTTGTCGGGCCCGAGCTGGAGGCCGAACTGGTGGGACTGTGCAGCAATGTGCGCGGGGTGCGTTGGCATCCGGATTTCACGGATCTGATTCCGGCCGATGGCGGCAAGCCGCGCGGCATCCAGCGGTTCATGGCGCATTACGGCATCACGCGCGAGCAGACCATGGCCTTCGGCGATGGCGGCAATGACACGGATATGCTCGCCTACGCCGGCATCGGGGTCGCGATGGGCAATGCGACCGCCGAGCCCAAGGCCGCCGCCGACTACATCACTCACGATGTGGACCACGACGGTGTGCGCAATGCCCTGCTGCATTTCAGGGTGCTACGCGATTAAAACATCACAACAGTTCGCTTTGTTCTGCCCCGCCGTGACAGGGCTTATGAATAAGCAAAGGGCTCGGGACGAATCCCGAGCCCTTTGGTGTTAGCGAACTAACAACACCGTGGAGGTGTTATCACTCGTTGTCGCCAGCGGTAGCGGCGGTAGCGGTGACGGCACCCTTCTTGTCGGTGTTCACGCCGGAGTACACCCAGTCGGTGTAGTCCGGGTGGTCGTAGCCCTTGTCGACGGCGAACTGGAAGGCCTCGTCACGGAACTTCTCGAGCTCGTCGATCTTGTCGGCGTACTTGTCGGCGTCGATCATGCGCAGAGCCTCGGCGGTCAGCTCGTAGCGGTCGATGCGGTTGACGCGAACCATGTCGTACGGGGTGGTGGTGGAGCCCTCCTCCTCGTAGCCGTGGACGTTGAAGTTGTCGTGGTTCGGACGATCGTAGATCAGACCGCGCACGTCGTGAGCGTAGGAGTGGTATGCGAACAGCACCGGCTTGTCGGCGGTGAAGATGTCAGCGAACTCCTCGTCGCTCAGAGCCTCGTCGTTCTCCTTGGCGGACTGCAGGGAGAGCAGGTCGGCAACGTTCACAACCTTGAACTTGACGCCCAGTTCCTTCAGCTTGTCAGAAGCAGCCATGATCTCCTGGGTCGGGACGTCGCCAGCGGCGGCGAGCACGACCTCGGCCTCATCGTTGTTCTTGGCGGTGGAAGCCCAATCCCAAGCGGCGGCACCCTTCTCGAGCTCGGCACGAGCCTCGTCCAGGGTCAGCCAGGTGGCAGCAGGCTGCTTACCAGCGATGATGGCGTTGATCTTGTTGGTGGACTTGTAGCACTTCTCGGCGATGGCCAGCAGCATGTTCGCATCGGTGGCGAAGTAGATGCCGATGACGTGGTCGTTGTGGAAGCACTTGTTCAGCAGGACGGAGGTGACACCCGGGTCCTGGTGGGAGAAGCCGTTGTGGTCCTGACGCCAAACGTGGGAGGAGACCAGCAGGTTCATGGAGGCGATCGGCTTGCGCCACGGAATCTCGCGGACGGTAGCCTCAAGCCACTTGGCGTGCTGGTTGAGCATGGAGTCGATCACGTGGACGAAGGACTCGTAGGAGCTCCAGATACCGTGACGACCGGTCAGCAGGTAGGCCTCGAGGAAGCCTTCCATCTGGTGCTCGGACAGCTGCTCAACGACCTGGCCGGAGACGTGCATGTGCTCGTCGACCTCGTCGGAGATGTAGCCGGCATCCCACTGCTTGTTGGTGACTTCGTAGGAAGCCTGCAGACGGTTGGAAGCGGTCTCATCCGGTCCGAAGATGCGGAAGTCGCGCGGGTTGTTCTTGATGATGTCGCGAGTGTAGGCACCCAGGGTACGGGTGGCCTCGAGCTGGCCCCAGCCGTGGCCGTACTCAGCCACTTCCTTGACCTCGTAGTCCTCGAGGTTCGGCAGCTTCAGGTCGTTGCGGATCACACCACCGTTGGCGTTCGGGTTGGCACCGATACGCAGCTCGCCCTTCGGCATGAAGGCAAGGACGTCGTCCTTGACAGCACCGTTGGCGTCGAACAGCTCTTCCGGCTTGTAGGACTCGAGCCAGTTCTTGAGAACCTCGAAGTGGGCCTCGGTGTCGCGGGCGGAAGCCAGCGGCACCTGGTGGGAACGCCAGGAGCCCTCGGTCTTCTTGCCGTCGATGTACTTCGGGCAGGTCCAGCCCTTCGGGGTGCGGAAGATCAGCATCGGGTAGAACGGACGGTGCACGTTGTCGGTCTGAGCGGTGGCCTTGATGTCGCAGATCTCGTCCCAGATGGTCTCCCACAGCTCGGCGAAGCGACGGTGGATGGACATGTGGTCCTCATCATCGAAGCCAGCGACGAACTCGTAGGGCTCGTAACCCATGCCGTGGAAGAACTCGTGGAGTTCTTCGTCGGAGATGCGGGACAGGATGGTCGGGTTGGCGATCTTGTAGCCGTTGAGGTGCAGGATCGGCAGCACGATACCGTCGGTGCGCGGGTTCACGAGCTTGTTGGACTGCCAGCCGGTAGCCAGCGGGCCGGTCTCAGCTTCGCCGTCGCCGACGATGGCCGGGACGAACAGGCTCGGGTTGTCCATGATGGCGCCGTAAGCGTGAGACAGAGCGTAGCCCAGCTCACCACCCTCGTGGATGGAGCCCGGGGTCTCCGGAGCGAAGTGGGACGGAATGCCGCCCGGGTAAGAGAACTGACGGAAGAACTTCTGCAGACCAGCTTCGTCCTTGGTGATCTTCGGGAAGGTCTCGGTGTAGGTGCCGTCCAGGTAGGACTGGGAGGTACCGGCCGGGCCACCGTGGCCCGGGCCCATGATGATCACGGTGTTCTGGCCGTGGTCAGCAATGAAACGGTTGATGTGGCCGATGAGGAAGTTCAGGCCAGGGGTAGTGCCCCAGTGGCCCACCAGACGGTGCTTCACATCTTCGCGGGTGAAGGGCTCCTTCATCAGCGGGTTGGAACGCAGATAAATCTGGCCGATGGAAAGGTAGTTGGCAACGCGCCAGTACTTGTCAACGCCTTCGAGGGCTTCCTCGGAAACCGGAGCGTTGAGCTTCTTCCAAGGGGTGCCAATAACAGGACTCGTCATGTGTACTCCTGTACTCCTGCACGTGATCGTGCGATTGATTATTTCTGTTCGGTCACGGTCCCTGACCCTTGCGGTGCCAAGGTTTTCCGTTCCCAATCAATCGTCATGGTACGAGGACAACGCGACTTTTGAACGATTTCTTGCGGGTGTGTTCGAAATTGTTGCGGATATTTCAGTATTTGTGCGGTTCGACTGACCGTTTGTCAACATTAGTTTTTTCAACATACTTTTTCAAAACAGCGGAAGCATGCGGAAATCCAGCATTTGGCTAGAACAGCGCACGTTCGATTTCCCATGTTCGAAATCGGCGTGTTGTCCGTCTACAGGCATGTAGTTTGTTCGATTTGCGCACATAGTCTCTGCGTGTCGGCCTTGTCGCCTTGACCAGTGATAATCAGGGGTGTTCAGCCCACGTAAAATTCCAATGAACGTTAGGGGAATATCAATGGCAAACGGTCCTGTGCTTGTCGTCGACTTCGGCGCCCAGTACGCCCAGCTCATCGCCCGCCGCGTGCGCGAAGCAGGCGTGTACTCCGAGCTGGTCCCTCATTCCATGCCGGTCGACGAGATCCTGGCCAAGGATCCGAAGGCGATTATTCTGTCTGGCGGCCCGGCCTCCGTGTTCGAGCCCGGCGCGCCGACCATAGACACCAAGGTATTCGAATCCGGTGTTCCGGTGCTTGGTATCTGCTACGGCTTCCAGGTCATGGCCTATGAGCTCGGCGGCAAGGTGGATAAGGCCGCGCTCGGCGAATACGGCAAGACCTCAGCCACCATCGACGACGCCGCCGGCATCCTCGCCGACTCCCCCGCCGAGCAGACCACGTGGATGAGCCACGGTGTGGCGGTCGAACAGGCCCCGGCCGGCTTCGAAGTGCTGGCCCACACCGAAGGCGCGCCCGTGGCCGCCATGGCGGACGAATCCCGCAAGCTCTATGGTGTGCAGTGGCACCCGGAAGTCAAGCACTCCCCGCTTGGCCAGAAGCTTATCGAAAACTTCCTGCACCGTTGCGCCGCGCTGCCCAACGACTGGGATGCCTCCTCGATTATCGAGGATCAAGTCAAGAAGATCCGCGAGCAGGTCGGCGACGCCGAGGTGATCTGCGGCCTGTCCGGCGGCGTTGATTCCGCCGTGGCCGCCGCTCTGGTACACAAGGCCATCGGCGACCAGCTCACCTGCGTGTTCGTGGACCACGGCCTGCTGCGCAAGGGCGAAGTCGAGCAGGTCAAGCACGACTTCGTCGCCGCGACCGGCATCCGCCTCATCACCGTCGACGCCGCCGACGACTTCCTCGACGCCCTCGCAGGCGTCTCCGAGCCGGAGCGCAAGCGCAAGATCATCGGCGAGAAGTTCATCCGCACCTTCGAGAAGGCCCAGCGCCAGGTCCTCGAAGAGGCCGGCGCCCGCGGCAAGGAGGTCAAGTTCCTCGTGCAGGGCACGCTCTACCCCGACGTCGTCGAATCCGGCGGCGGCGACGGCGCGGCCAACATCAAGAGCCACCACAACGTCGGCGGCCTGCCCGAGGACATCAAGTTCCAGCTCATCGAACCGCTGCGCACTCTGTTCAAGGATGAGGTGCGCGCCATCGGCACCGAGCTCGGTCTGCCCGACGAAATCGTCTGGCGTCAGCCCTTCCCGGGCCCGGGTCTGGGCATCCGCATCATCGGCGAGATCACCAAGGAGCGCCTCGACCTGCTGCGCGAGGCCGACGCCATCGCCCGCGAGGAACTCTCCAAGGCCGGTCTCGACCGCGACATCTGGCAGTGCCCGGTCGTGCTTCTGGCTGACGTTCACTCTGTCGGCGTCCAAGGCGACGAGCGCACCTACGGCTCGCCGATCGTCCTGCGCCCGGTCAGCTCGGAAGACGCCATGACCGCCGACTGGTCCCGTGTCCCCTACGATGTGCTCGCCACGATCTCCACGCGCATCACCAACGAATGCCGCCAGATCAACCGCGTCGTCCTCGATTGCACCTCCAAGCCGCCGGCGACCATCGAATGGGAGTAAGCCGATAGGGCTTTGACCTGCTCTTTTGAGTGCCGTGGTGTACCGCTGAGTTTCGTTTCGTACGAGAGTCATGGCAAAACCGCCAGCGACGGCAGTGAGTAAAAACGATTTCCTAGCCTCCGTTCCCTCGTTGGAACGGAGGCTTTTTCTTTGCCGTTTTACTCCCTTTCACCTGCGATTTCGCCATTTACTCCCCGTGTTTCAAGACAACAAGGCACGGGGAGGTATTCGAGGGAATGGGAGTAAGGATTTATCCCAAGTGAGTTGACGCGCGGTTTTTGTCCCCGAGGGCGAAACGGGGCCGTTTCGGGGCCCGTGAAACTCAAATCGAACTCAACGGGCATTTTTTGCTGGGCGTTCCAATGTTCCCGTTCCGTGGGATACCCTGATTCTCTCTGTGGTACTGTTTGTGGTGTTTCCTCTGGCTGGCGGTATGCTGACCCGTTCGGCTGTCATCAAGCGGAAGGGGCAGTGTACTTTGAGGAGACTTTCATCCATATGTTTGACAGTGTAACTACCATTGGCTTATTGCTGACGCTGGTGATGATTTTCTCGTTCCAAGGCAATACCATTCTGGAAAAACCTCTGCACATTGTTTTGATTGCGGTACCGCTGATTTTACAGACCTTCCTGATTTTTGCGATTGCGTATATCGCTTGCCGGGTTTTGAAGCTGCCCTACAAGATTGCTGCTCCCGCCGGAATGATTTGTGCTTCCAACTTCTTTGAACTGGCTGTTGCTGTTGCAATCGCCTTGTTTGGAACGACTTCCCCTGCGGCACTGGTAACGACTGTGGGTGTGCTGACAGAAGTTCCCGTGATGCTGTTCCTTGTAAAAAAACGCAAATAAAACGAAAGACTGGTTCAAATATGAGTAAGAAAAAGGTGGCATTTATCTGCGTCCATAATTCCTGCCGCAGTCAGATTGCCGAGGCCTTGGGAAAGCACTTGGCTTCCGATGTGTTTGAAAGCTATTCCGCAGGAACGGAAACAAAACCGCAAATCAATCAGGATGCTGTCCGCATTATGAAAGAACTGTACGGGATTGACATGGAGAAAACCCAGTATTCCAAACTGATCTCGGATATTCCTGCCCCTGATATTGCAATCTCCATGGGGTGCAATGTGGGCTGTCCTTTCATTGGTAGAGCATTTGACGATAACTGGGGATTAGAAGATCCGACCGGAAGCGAAGATCAAGTCTTTGTCGAGATCATTCGAGAGATTGAAAAACGGATTCTACAGTTGAAGCAGTCCCTTATTT
>ERZ791765.1116-NODE-1116-length-18946-cov-46.020433_pt1 | contig 18946 bp, 13 predicted proteins | sample MGYA00509949_ERZ791765 | MGnify/ENA primary metagenome ERZ791765 (study PRJEB30046, sample SAMN00791980) | human gut metagenome | study: EMG produced TPA metagenomics assembly of the A metagenome-wide association study of gut microbiota in type 2...
ACACGATCCTACGCCCCGAACTGTTCAACAGCTCCGGCGCCTTCTCCTCCCCCACCCTGACCATCAACGGTGAATACTGGGATCTGAAGCAGCTCACGTTGGCGGATACCAGCATGGTGGACGGATTCCTCAAGTCCATCGGATTGGATGCCGACCAGGTGGGCGTGGAAGGCAAGATGCCTTCAATCGGCGCGGACGGCAAGCCGATTTCAGTGGCCTCCTAGGGCACCGGCCCGGTCGATGCCCTAGGACCGGCGTCGACCGGGCCGCTCACGCCTCCGCCCGAATTGACCACTCGGGAACTACCGGTATACTAGTCATTTGTTCGCAACACTGCTTATGCACGTTGGGATTATGCCTCTTTAGCTCAGATGGCCAGAGCGGCCGCCTTGTAAGCGGCAGGTCGTCGGTTCGATCCCGACAAGAGGCTCGTCGCGCAGGAAAAAGCGTATTATGGGTATACGTAGTTTTTTCTACGCACATCATTCTTACCTTGGGTAAGTGCTCCAGGAGCCTTCCCCCCAACTATGGGCTTCCTGGAATGAGGGCGGAGCGTCCCCCAACTAGCTCCGCGCCTTAAAGGGGGGCGGGAACATCCCCTTCTCTCCCGCCCCCTTCTTCTTTTCTCTGCCGTCCTGCAACCGAGCAGGAATGGTGATAGTGCCGACCGAATAAGCCATGCAAACCAGACCAGCCGTTACGATGGGTGGCGTAGTTGTCAGCAGTAAGGAAGAGGAACATCTATGGCACGGCGTTGGACCCCGCAGCGGTTTGTTACACTGCGTCGCATCCGCGTAATTGCCTGTGCTACGGCACTCACCGTGGCGATGGTCGGCTCGTTTGCATTCACCGCAAGAAAATCCGTGGCCCTAAACATCAATGGCCAGACCACCCAGGTCACCACCTACGCTATGACCGCATCCCGCCTGCTCGAGGAGCAGGGCATCGACGTGAAAACCCATGACATCGTCGAGACCTCGTCCGGCAATCAGCTTGCCGATCATGCCGTGGTCACCGTGCGTTCCGCATACCAAACCACCATCACCATTGACGGCACTTCCGTACCATTCTGGACCGTGGCCACCAGCGCAGACCAGTTGCTCGGCTTCTTTGAGGAGAACAACGCCAACGCCGCCAAAATCACGGTCAATATCAATAACGTGTACAACCAGCTCACCGGCGGTCTGGTCATCAACCAATCCGGCCCGGTCACCGTCATCGCGGACGGTAAGACTTCCGAAGCCCCCAATGGCAAACTGCCGGCTGCATCCATTCTTGATTCCAAAGGCATCACGCTGGGCAAAGAGGATCGCATCAGCGTGGAAAAGAACGGCGATGAGACCATTCTGCGCGTGCAGCGCGTGACGCATGGCGTGGAAAACCGCACCGTGGTCGTGCCGTTCTCCACACAGACCGTCATCGACCCTAATCTGGCGCCGGGGCAGTCCGAGATCCGCCAGCAAGGGCAAAACGGCGAGAAGACGCAGATCTATAACGTCACCTATGTAGATGGCGTTGCCGAATCGGAAACACTGCAATCCGAGAACGTCACCACGATGGCCGTTGACCAGATCATCGCCATCGGTCCAGCGAAGGCTGAATCATCCACCACCGATTCCGGCAGCACTGACAACAATCAGGGCAATTCCGGATCCAATAAGCCCAACAAGCCCGAGAACGCCGGTACTACTGACAATAAGAACGACAGCAGTACGGGCAACACCGACAACAACACGGGCAATACCAGTGGCAATACCGGTAATACCGGCGGCAACACAGGCAGTACCGATAACTCTCAAAACGGGAACACCGGAAGCGACAATAGCTCGCCATCGACTCCCACTCCTGATCCGGCTCCATCGGGCCGTCTTTGGCATCCTACCGTGGCTCAGGCGCAATCCTATGCGGCCGGCGCCGCAGCCCAGCGCGGCTGGACCGGCAACGACTGGACTTGCCTGGTCAAACTGTGGAACCGTGAATCCAGCTGGCTCTGGTACAAGGAAAACAAGTCATCCGGCGCCTACGGCATACCGCAGTCGCTGCCGGCCAGCAAAATGGCCGCATTCGGCGCCAACTATCGCGATGATGCCGCCGTGCAAATCGATTGGGGCTTGTGGTACATCGCCCAACGCTACGGCAGCCCGTCCGTAGCCTGGCAGCATTCGGAACAAACCGGCTGGTATTAATCGGACACAAGGAAGCACTGATGAGCAACAACACCTCCACCACTGGCCATCTACTGGGTGCGGCCGATATTCGCCGCATCGCAGCCGAGGCCGGCATCAGTCCGACCAAGAAATTCGGCCAGAATTTTGTTATTGACCCCGGCACTGTGCGTCGTATCGTGCGCGAAGCGGATGTCACGACCAATGATCATGTCATGGAGGTGGGTCCGGGCCTCGGTTCATTGACGTTGGCGATTCTGGAAACCGGTGCCACGATGACCGCCGTGGAAATCGACCCGCCACTGGCCGAACGCCTGCCCGGCACCGTAGCCGAGTTCATGCCCGAAGCCGCCGATCGCCTGACCGTCGTCAATCGGGATGCGCTGACGGTCACCCCGGATAATGTGCCTGATTTCAACGGCGATACCAGCTTCACCTTGGTGGCCAACCTGCCGTACAACGTGGCCACGCCGATTCTGCTCACCTTGCTTGAACGCTTCGATAGCCTCGGATCTTTCCTGGTGATGGTGCAGAAAGAGGTGGCCGACCGGCTGGCCGCCAAGCCTGGCTCGAAGATCTATGGCACCCCAAGCGTGAAACTTGCATGGTACGGCACTGCCGAACGAGTGGGCACTATTGGGCGCAATGTGTTCTGGCCGGCACCGAACGTGGATTCCGCACTGGTGAAGTTCACCAGATACGCCGCAGACGATACGCAGGCACCTTCCCACGGCAAGTCCTCCGCGGACCGTGAACTGGTATTCCGCCTCATCGATGCCGCTTTCGGGCAGCGCCGCAAGACCTTGCATGCCGCGCTGAAAACCATTGTTCCCGCCGAAGCGTTCGCAGCGGCGGGCATTGACCCGACCCGACGCGGTGAAACGCTGACGGTCACCGAATTTGCGGCATTGGCGGCAGCGGTTCAATCCACATCACATGCCACGCCTACCACTGACGAGGTGGAGCAATGATTCCGGTAGCCGTCCGTCAACGCCCCGCTTATGACGATCAATTGGATGAGCCGGCAGCACTGACCGTGCGCGTGGATTGCCCGGCCAAGACCAACCTCACCCTGGAGGTCGGCCCGACGCACGATGAATGGGGCGGTCGTCACGAACTGGACACCATCTACTGTGCCATCGGGGTATATGACACCATTACCGCCACCGCCAAACATCCGGGAGCCGGCTTCTCGCTGGAACTCGAAGGCGCGCATCTGGGCGATTTGGCCTCATCCAGCAGCGACATGCGCCGCAACCACGCGGTCCTGGCATTATTCGCCATGGCCCAGGCGGCCGGCCGCGATCCCGACGTGTCATTGACCATCACCAAACGCATCCCCGTAGGTGCCGGTCTCGGCGGCGGCTCGGCAGACGCGGCCGCAACCATACTGGCCGTCAATCAGCTATGGGAATTACACTGGCCAATGGAACGCCTGCGTACCATTGCCGCCACACTGGGCGCTGATATGCCATTCTGTCTGTCCGGCGGGTTCGCGCACGGCACCGGATTCGGCGAACGCATCGAGGTCATTGATGCGGGCAGTGCCGCAGAACGCGATCTCATCGGCCAAGGATATGCCGGAGAGGTACTGGTCGGCGCGTATCAGTCGCAGCTCAGCACTCCCGAGGTGTATCACACGTTTGATGCGGTCGGTCCCGGCAATGGCAATCGCAATCATCTGCAGGCGGCGGCCATCAGTCTGCATCCGCGCAGTGGTCAGGCCATTGACGCCGCTGTGAACGCCGGCGCCCGTCATGCATTCGTTTCCGGTTCCGGGCCGTCGGTGGTGGCTTTCGTGCCAGACAACGTCACGGCGCAGCGCATTATCGACGCCTGGCGCAACGGCGGTATGGTCGACCGTATTATCAAGGCCAGTGCACCTGCACACCCCATTATCGGAGTCAGCCAGTAACGCTACTGTAGCAACAAGCCACATGATCATGAAGGAAGTCTAACGATGACGCAGCAAATTGATGAACGGCAGGCACGCAAGACATATGTACGCCACCGCCAGACCATCGTGTTCTCCATCAGTGGCGTAGTGCTTGCAGCCATTCTGGTGGTTGCCATTCTCTTTAATTTCCATGTGTTCGGCCTGGGGCGGATTAACACACCGGCCACCGCGCCAAACTACGGCAATGCCGCTCCCTGCGCCGTCAAGGGCGATGATGGCAAGGCAACGTACGTGGCCAATGGAACTGTCGGCGTGCGCGTGATGAACGGCACCGAGCATAGCCAATTTGCCGCAGCGGTCAGCAAGGCACTGGAAGCCCGCGGTTTCGTGATGCAGGAGGCAACCAACTACTCCAGCACCAACGTCGAACGCACCACTATCTACTTTGGCAAGAACGCCATTAATCAGGCCTACACTTTGGCCGGCAACTTCACCGATGCCGCCATGGTGATGAACGCCCGCGAGGACCAGCTTATCGACGTGGTGCTCGGCGCTACCTTCAACGATCTCAAAGATGAGAAGTCATCCCCGCAGGAAGGCAAGAAAATCACTGATTTCACGGGGTGCGTGGCCGCCGATAAGATGACGAATCTTCCCGCCGATACGCAGCACACCGCTTACCCGGCGCAGTAATCCCACTTTGGCTCCCGCTGACGGAAGCTGCCACGAAGTGACTGAGGGTGGTTTATATAACATATGTTGACACCCTCAGTCTCACTCCGTGAGCCAGCTCCCGCCAGCGGGAGCTCTCATTTATGCATTACGCCTCTACCTCGGCGTACCAGCGCTTGAGTTCGGCCACGGCAACATCGTGATCCACCGGGCCGTTATCCAGACGGTATTCCAGCATATGCTTGTAGGCGCGGCCAATCATCGGTCCGGGCTCCAGACCCAAGAGTTCCATAATCTCGTTGCCGTCCACATCAGGGCGAATGGCGTCGAAATCCTCTTTCTTCTTGAGCTCGCGAACACGCGCCTCCATCTCATCCATCGCCTGGGAGAACACCATCGCCTTGCGCTTGTTCTGCGTAGTGGCATCCGCGCGAGTGAGTCGGTTTAGACGCTCATACAAATGCCCGGCATCCTTGACATAACGGCGCACGGCAGAATCGGTCCACGGCTCATCCACGTACCCGTGGAAACGCAGGTGCAGGTTCACCAGTTCCGAGACGTCCTCCACCAGATGATGATCGAATCGCAGAGCCTTCAAACGCTTGCGGGTCATTTTGGCACCCACCGCATCATGATGATGGAAGCTCACCTTGCCTCCCGGCTCGAAACGTCGGGTCTTCGGCTTGCCGATATCATGCATCACTGCGGCCAGACGCAACGTGAGGTCAGGAGCGGGCACCGGGCCATCCGGGCCGGTTTCCAGAGCGATGGCCCGTTCAAGCACGATCATCGTGTGCTCAAAGACATCTTTGTGCCGATGATGCTCGTCAATCTGCAACTGCAACGCCGGAATCTCGGGGAACACGATATCCGCCAGACCTGATTCGACCAGTGCTTCCAGCCCTGCGCGAGGGCGGTCAGACAACAGCATCTTGGTCAGTTCATCACGTACGCGCTCGGCGGATACAATCTCAATGCGATCGCGCATCGAGGAAATCGCCTCCGCAGCATCGGGAGCAATGGAAAAGCCCAGCTGAGCCACGAATCGGACCGCACGCATCATACGCAGAGGATCATCATCGAATGACTGGCTCGGATCAACAGGAGTACGCAGCACGCCTTTGGCCAAATCGCTGGCACCGCCGAACGGATCAACGAATTCCAGATCGGGCACACGCAGGGCCATGGCGTTGACGGTGAAGTCGCGGCGTGAGAGGTCACCTTCAAGCGTGTCGCCATAATTGACTTCAGGCTTGCGCGAATCCGGATCGTAGGTATCCGACCGATAGGTGGTCACCTCAACCTTGACCTCGGTGCCGTCCGCACGCCGGCGCATGGCACCCAACGTACCGAACTTGCGGCCCATATCCCAAAAACCGTCATGCCCCCAACGGCGCAGAATGGGCTCGAACTGTTCCGGGCGCGCGGATGAGCAGAAGTCCAGATCGTGGCTCTTGCGGTGCAGGAGCAGATCGCGGACCGGGCCGCCGACCAATGCCAGCTCATAACCCTGTTCGGCAAACAGTCGACCGAGTTCGATGGCCTCGGGCCACACTTCGAAATCCAATGGGCACCTTCCCGTATGTGACATTTTTCTGCCTTACCAGCATACCGTTACCCCACCTGCACACGGGGTTGAGTAAGGTGGAGAATATGATTACGCCCGCCGATCTTGCCCGCATGCTTGGGCAAACACCCGATTCGACGGATAACCATACCCAAGACCAGCTGCTGTATACGTCTCAAACTCCGCAAAATTCCGCCGATTCCAAGCAATCCGACGACACCGTGGACAACGTAGCCGGCACTGACACGCAGTCGGCTGACCATGCCGATGAAACCGCCGAGGTCAGCACCAAGCATTCCATGCCGACGCCGGCAACCGTGTTTGGCATGCATGCCACGGTTACCATCGCCACCTCCAGTGAAACCATCGAGGGGCAAGCCGACGGCATTGACAGCGAGGCCGAAACCGAATCGATCGCGCAGAGCAGCATCGAAACCGAGACATCACCCGCTCCGATTCATCAGGAACCATCGCAGCCCATTCATGCCCAAACCGGGCCGACGCCGGCCACCGTATTCGGCCGACGCGCCGCCGACACAACACCGACTCCCACTGGCCCGACACCGGCCATGATGCCGCAACGCCGCACTTCCGACGGCCCCACCACGTTTGCGTCCCTGGATGCACAGGAACTACCGGTGGTACGCGAATATTCGGCTGGCGGACTGATCTTCGACGATCAGAATCGCGTGGCCATCATCGCCCGTCATTCTCGTTCCGGCCATCTGGAATGGTGCCTGCCCAAGGGGCATATCGAGAAGGGCGAGACTCCACAGCAGACCGCCGTGCGTGAAGTGCACGAGGAAACCGGCATTTTGGGCGAGGTCATCGATTCCATCGCCACCATCGACTACTGGTTCACCGGAACCACGCAGCGCGTGCATAAGCTGGTGCATCACTATGCCTTGCGGCAGACCGGCGGTGAGCTCACCGTGGAAGGCGATCCGGATCATGAAGCCGAAGACGCCATCTGGGTGCGGTTCGATGATTTGGACGACGTGCTGAGCTACCCCAACGAGCGCAAAATCGCGTGGCTATACGCCAGAAAGAAGAACAGGCAGGCAAACGAGTGAACCTACCCGCAGTCTTATGCCGCTCACGCCATGGTGGACGATTCGTACGCGCGTTTGCGGCCATTCTTGTCATCACGGCGATGCTGGCCGCCCCACTGACCGCATATGCCGATGATTCGCCTGATGATCAGGCCGGTCAGACCATCGCCATCGAGCAGAGTACGCCCATAGTCACCGCTTCTTCCGGATTCCATATCACGGTAGCGATTACCAATGCCTCATCGGATACGGCACCGGCGGGGTCACTGATTCTCAGCACAAATTCACGGTTCACATTCGTCTCACGCACTGATATGCAGAAATGGGCGGAAGGCGATACCGCCATTCCCACCCCGGATGTGCTCGGCAGCATTGATGTTCCTGAAATCACGCCGGGCAACACTGCAACCGTCACCCTCGACGTGGCGGCCGACCAGCAGGCTCTGCAGAGTATGCGCAGCTGGGGTCCCAAGCCCCTGCAGTTGTCGTACAGCGCCGGAAACCAGCCGCCAACCATGCTCCCCAGCTTCCTGACCCGTTCTCCTGACGGGCTCGACACCGCGCAGACTCCGGCGATGAACCTCACCGTGGCGATGCCGCTGACCACCACTGACTGGCAGGTTGATTCCTCCGCGCTGTCCGGCCTTGTCTCCGAAGATGAGAATGCATCCGCAGAGCCGGTGTTATCGGTGAACCAGCAGGAAACCACCACGGTCAAGGAACTCAACCAGACCTTGGCCAAACACCATAGCCTGCAAGTGGTGGCCGATCCGTTGTATTTCCAGGAACTCCCCTCCGATACCAGACCTGCCGTCGCGGGAGTCATGCAACCCGGTGATTTTGATGTCACGGCGTATGCGGCGCTGAACGATGCCGATGCCTACACCAGAGCCGGCATCGCCGACGAAGCATGGAACGCCGAACAGGCGCAGACATTGTATGCTGTGGCCAAATCCACCGTCACGCCGACTGCCACCTATGCCTGGCAGGGATCCGGCACGTGGAGCCTGGACGCCCTGACCAAGGCCCGCGCTCAGGGATATACCGCCGTTATTGCGGATTCCACGTTTGACGGTGAGCAAACCGACACCGTGCATACCGGCACCTATGTGGTCAATACCTCCGCCGGAGACATCACCGTGCTCAAGGAACAGTCGGAACTCGGCACGTTGGCGCATGGCGAAGCTACCAGCGCACGGGCAACGGCCGAAGCCAGCGATGCGGGCAGGCTGGCCAGAATGCTCGCACAAAGCGCGTTCTATCAAATGGAACAGCCGTATGCCACCCGAAACCTGCTGATGACCTTCTCCAGGAATAGCAGCGCGTCATGGATCAATCAGGTCATGAGCGCTATGGAACAGGCATCGTGGCTGAATCTGACTGATCTGAACACTATGGCCGCTGCCGACCCATACAGCGTCAGCAGCGAGGTGAACCAGGACGACTCCAATGCCGCCGACGTCTCCCAAACCCGTGCCACCCTGGAACAGCTTTCTTCAAGTCGTAAGGACATCCTGCGGCTCGCCACTTCCATACTGAAGAAGGGTCTTGATGAAGACGATGTCTCATCGTTGAACCCGCAGGCACTTGCCCGTCAAGATGCCAGTTCAACCGCCAGCCACACCAATGATCCCGCACAATGGGTGAGCACGCTGTTGAACGCGCATGACGACATTGCTCTGCATGCGTTCGCCGGCTCCAGCGATGCCGAGTATCAGAGCCAGATATCCAAAGCCAACCGGACGTTCGCCGATACGGTGTTGGGCAGCGTGTACATCACCCCATCCGAATCGGTGTCGGTATTCAGCGAATCGGCCCAGATGCCGGTGACAGTAAGCAATAAGCTGCCTTACGCCGTCAGCGTCAAGGTCAATTCGATCACCGATTCCATGCAAATCGTGACCTCCCGTTCCAATGATGTTGTGATTCCCGCACGTAGTGAGGCTCAGGTGACCTTCACCATCCGTGTGTCCACTTCCGGCACCACCGTCGCACATGTGTCGTTGGCCGATCGGCACAACACCGCCTTCGGCAACACACAGGACACCACCATCACCAGTGTGCTGCGCATCAGCGATGCCAGTGGTTTCGTCATCATTGGTTTTGCAGTACTGCTGGGCCTCGTTGGTTTATGGCGCCAGTTCAACCGTAAGAAGGATCCTGACGAATGAGTTCTACCGTAGGCCGCAATTCCCTGATTATGGCCTCCGGTACCGCGGCTTCTCGCGTGACCGGCCAAATCCGCACTATTTTGCTGGCGGCAGCCATCGGCACTACCGGTCTGGCGGCCAATGCCTATCAGGCCGGTGCGATGATTCCGCAAACCGTGTTCACACTGGTGTCCGGCGGTATTTTCAATGCCGTGCTGGTGCCGCAAATCGTGCGCACGTTGAAGGAGAAGGACGCTCAGGAGCGACTGAACCGACTGATCACCCTGGCCATCGGCATTCTGCTGGCCGTCACCGTGGTGATGGCCGCAGCCACACCGCTGCTGGCGCGTCTGTACGTGGGCAGCAGCAATCATGAGATGATTGCCCTGACCACTGCGTTCACGCTCTGGTGCATGCCCCAGGTGTTCTTCTACGGCCTATACACGGTGCTTGGTCAGATTCTGGCCGCCAAAGATCATTTTGCCTCCTATGCGTGGAGTTCCACCGGAGCCAACGTCATCAGCTGCGCCGGATTCACCGCATTCATCATGTTGTTCGGCAAGGCCAACGAACAGCCGCTTGATTTCTGGACCTCGGGCAAAGTGGCGCTTACCGCAGGTACATGGACGCTCGGCGTGGCTTTTCAGGCACTGATCCTGTTCGTGCCGTTGATTCGCCTGGGCTTCAAATACCGTCCCAGCTTTGGCTTGACCGGCTTTGGTCTCAAGGCGATGGGACCTGTGGCGCTGGGATCACTGGGTGTGGTGGCGATTACCCAGATTTCGGATATCGTGCTGACCCGAATCGCCACACTGGCCCCGCAGCGTGCGCATGAGCTCACCGGAGTCAGTCTGTACGACGTTGCCGGCAATGCTACCTACCAAAACGCCTTCACCCTGTACATCTTGCCGTATTCGCTGATTGCGGTATCCGTCTCCACCGCCGTATTCCCCCTCATCTCGCGGTCGATAGCAGCGCAGGACTTCCATGCGGCACGTCAGCAGCTGGGCAATGCGCTGTGCAACGTAGGGCTGCTGGTGCTGTTCTTTGCCGCGGCGCTGGTGGTCTACCCCGAACCGATCATTCGTGCGCTGCTGCCTTCGGTCTCGATGAATGAGACCGTGCTCATCGCCTACGCCCTGATTCCGCTGTCTTGCGGCATCCCCGCCATATCAGCGTTCCTGTTGATTCAACGTACCTTCTATGCCTTTGAGGACGGCCTGCACCCGTTCCTCGCCGCGGTATTGCAATACGGCTTCACCACGGCACTCATGATTGTGGGCATGCTGGTGCTTCCGCCGAATCAGTGGATCGTGGGTATTGCCTGTTCCGTATCCGCCGGTGTGCTATTGGCGCTGCCGTTCATGCTGTTTATGCTGCGCAAACGATTCGGAGGCAGCCTGGAAGGCAAGCCGGTTGTGCAGACATACGGCAAGGCGTTGGCAGCGGCCGTAATCGGCGGCGTTGTGGTCTGGCTGGCGAAAACCCCTGTTGTGGACCTCTTCGGTGCCTCCATCCAAGAGACCGGCGGCCAGATGAGCTGGCTGTCCGCATTGGGAATTTGCGTCGTGCTGACCCTCGTGCTGGCCGTGGTGTATATCGGCGTGCTCTGGGCACTGCGCGCCACACAACTGACCGATGCCGTCCACTCGATAACCGCCCGTTTCGGGCGAAAACCCGCCAACACATCCGTTGACGAACCGCAATCCGAAGAAGACAATAATACTGCTGATACTGCTGCGAGCATCATGCCTGAGGCCGATGGCATTCAGGCCAGTCCCACGGCTAGAATGTCAGCGATGACGAATGCCGATCACATGGAGCCTGACGAGCAGATGAAACCGCAATTGGGAGATACTATCCTTAACCGCTACACCTTGGTGTCTTCGTTGCGTAAGGAACCCGGCCTCGAGGCTTGGCAGGCCAATGATCGTGTGCTGGCAAAGGATTGCCAGCTGTTTCTGGTCTCCAACCGCAAGGCATTGGACACCGTCAACACCATTGCCGGCGAGCTTGCGGCCACCCGCCCCGAACACTATGTACCGGTGCTGAAGTACCGCATGCAGTCCGACGTGCTCATTGCCGTCATCGCAATGGACAGTGGCCTATCCGTGGCCGATTACCGTGCCAGCGCCACCGGCAACATACTGAGCTACGACGCCATGCGCTCCATTCTTGGCGAGACCGTTCAGGCCATCCGTCCCATGCTGACCAGCACTGCCGGCACTGCCATCCTGACTACTGATACCGTGCGTCTTACCGGCTCCGGCATCGAAATTTCCGATGCTCCGTTTGCTCCGATCCTGGCAGATATGTCCGGAACCGATCCGGCAGGCGATGATGGCGCTGAGCGTCATGCCGTGCGTCAGCTTGCCGCGTTGCTGTATGCACTGCTTACCAACACGACCAGCCAGTCGAATCCGCAATTCGATCTGCATCTGCTTGGGCATGATATTCCAAGCGAGTTCCGTGTTATTTGCAAGCGTGGCCTGGCATTGGCCGATGAAGGCGAGCAGGTCATGCCGATGGCCTCACTGGCCGAACTGACCGCACTGTTGGGTGATTGGAAGCCGCTGACTAAGCTATCGAGCACTGACATCGCCCTGCCGACCACTGACGGCGAATCCTCCATCGTCAAGGTGCAGCTGCGACCTACGGACGAGGCCGACATCGTTCCGATTCCTGATGACATTGTCACCAGTCAGCAGCTGCCTTCACTGTCCATCGCGGCACCTGCAGTGGCCGCTGGTGCTGAATCCGGCACCAATGGTCAGGCAGATGCTCATAGCATTTTCGACTTCAATTTCTCGCAAGCCTGGGAAAAGGAGAACCTCTCCGGCGAAGACACCGGAGACTGGTACAACCGACTGGCTCCGACCAACTCGACCGGTAACTCCCGGCTGACCGTGCCGATTCCCACCGCGGCCGGCGTGCCTGAGCCCACCGCTGCTGAGACCACCAGCCGTATTCCGATTTTTGATGCTTCCGGCCGTGAAATCCGCCCTGGTGAGGAGTCGCAGCGCGCACTGGAGGAAGAGCAGGCACGTGCGGCGGAAGTCCAGTCCGTGCCGCCGAGCTTTATCCCGAAGGATCATCCCACTGGCAATGAGGATGATGCCCTGCCAGACGAGACGCTTTTCGGATCGATGACCACCAAGGTTGTTGCCATTATCGTGGCCGTGATTGTGGTGGTTGCCGCAGCGTTCTGGGCCATGCATGCGTTGCAGCGCAGTGGGGAAAACCCTGCAGATGCGGCGAACTCTTCTGAGAATTCGGAAGGCAATTGGCCGGATGTCAATGTGGATGATGTGCCGTTCGGTGAGGAAGATGGCACTTCCTCGTCCAAGGATTCTTCTACGTCTTCATCTCAGGAGAAGACCGAAACCAAGACAGAGACGGAGACGAAGCCCAAGAAGGTCACCGAGGATAAGGACTCCCAGTCGGTGCCCAAGCCGCGTCACGAGAACAACACCGCCTTTACGGTGGCCAGCGGGAACTTCCTGTCCAACCCTGCCGGCCAGTCCGGTTACGGCTACCACGTCCATCTTGACCAGCCTCATGATGTGTACCGCATGAATATCACCATCCGCACATCTGGCGGCAAGGGCTATATCCGTGCCAACACCACGGAGGATCCGACCCAAGGCGAACAGGTGGCCGAGTTTGTATTCGCCGAGGGCGGTACCACTGAGGTGAAGTTCGATAAGGTCGTCAACACACAGGATCTGGTTCTGTGGGTGCCGCTGGATAGCCTGCCGCAGAACCAGCTGTACATTCAGAAGGTTGAAGTCTTCTAAAAGTCGCGACTATGCCGGCAACGTCACGCTGTTGGCATAGAGGTGTCTATTGGCTTTCGGATGACGTATGCTGAATGCCATTGCGCCACATAACGTGCTGCCTGCCGCTACCGACGGCAGTCGGCTGCAGACTACATAATAGACACTGTGTCTAATTATTGGAGTGAGCACTGCACTTCATAACGGACTGAGGGGAATCATATGGAACATAACGTCATCATCATCGGCTCAGGTCCCGCTGGATACACAGCGGCCATCTACCTTGGTCGCGCCGGATTGAATCCTGTACTGGTCACCGGTGCTCTGGCCCCGGGCGGGCAGCTGGTGAACACCACGGAAGTGGAGAATTTCCCTGGTTTCCCTGATGGCATTATGGGTCCTGATTTGATGGATCGCATGCGCGATCAGGCTGAGAAATTCGGCACGCAGTTCATTGCCGATGATGTCGAATCCGTGGAACAGGTGGAGGCCGCAGATGCCGCTGACGCACCGCAGCCCCGGTACCGACTGAGCCTATCTGACGGCTCGGTGTTGGAATCTCGTGCCATAATTGTGGCCACCGGCTCGAATTTCCGTAAGCTTGGCGTACCCGGCGAACGCGAACTTTCCGGTCATGGAGTGTCGTACTGCGCCACTTGTGACGGTTTCTTCTTTAAGGACAAGCCCATTGTGGTGGTCGGCGGCGGTGATTCGGCGTTTGAAGAAGCACTGTTCCTGACCAGATTTGGCTCATCAGTCACGCTGATTCATCGTCGTGATTCGTTCCGCGCCTCCCAGATCATGGTGGACCGCGCACAGTCGAATCCCAAGTTGACCTTGCTGACCAATACCGTGGTTACCGCCATCCACGGAAGCGCCTCGGAAGCAAAGCCCGCCTCCCCGGCCATTACCATTGGCGGCCCGAAGCTGCCCGCGGCCACGGCTCCCCAAAACGTGAGCAGCATTGATATTCGTAATACGGCAACCGGTGAGACTGGGACTTTGGATACCAGTGCGGTATTCGTGGCCATCGGTCATACCCCGGCTACCGAGTTCATTGCCGATGTGGTCAGCACTGATGATGATGGATACATCACGGTTGCAGAAGCTGGTACACACACCAGCGCCCCTGGCGTTTTTGCCGCCGGTGATTGCGTGGATCGCATCTACCGTCAAGCTATTAGCGCAGCGGGCATGGGTTGCCGCGCCGCATTGGATGCCCAGCAGTATCTGACCGCATAGTTGGTAGAGCATTACTCAGTAATCAGATATACACAATGGCGCAGTACGGATGAATTCGTACTGCGCCATTGTGTATATCTGATATATCAGACGTGATGCCTTACAGCCGTCTTATCTCACACCCACTTGCCGTCGGTGCTGGACTGGTTGGGCACCAGCAACTGCAGGATGCGATCCATGTCTTCAGGGGACGAGAATACGATTTCGATACGACCATGTTTGGCGCTGCCCTTGATGGAGACCTTGGTATCAAAATGATTTTCCAGGCTCTGCTGAATGGCGGATCCCATCCACGGATTGGTCTTTGAGGTCTTCGGCTTCTTAGGCTGCTCTCCCGAAGCAACGGCCATAGCCACGATTTCTTCCGTACTGCGAACCGACAATCCTTCCGCGATGATGCGAGATGCCAGCTTATCCATCGCTTCTGGATCGCTCAGACCCAGCAATGCACGCGCATGGCCGGACGAGAGCACGCCAGCAGCCACTTTTTTCTGTACTGTTGCCGGCAGGTTCAACAGACGAAGTGTATTGGCAATTTGAGGACGTGATTTTGAAATCGATTTCGACAGCTGAGCTTGAGTCAGGCCAAACTCCTCAATCATCTGCTGATATGCGGCTGCTTCTTCCAGAGGATTCAATGCCACACGATGCAAATTCTCCAGCAAGGCATCACGGAGCATATCGTCGTCCGTGGTGGTTTTCACGATGGCTGGAATCGTGGTCAATCCAGCCAACTGGGAGGCACGCCAGCGGCGTTCGCCCATGATCAGTTCATAGGGGCTGTCCAGATGGCCAGTGAACGGATTCGTTGAAGACTGCTCGCCGTGCTGTGCTTGCTTGGCCTCGGCAATCTGCTCGCTGGGACGGCGGCGCACCACGATGGGCTGCAATACACCCACTTCTTTGATGGAAGCGGCAAGCTCATTGAGTTCGTCTTCGTCGAAAATCGTACGTGGCTGATGCGCATTGGGGCCGATTTCCTGCAAGCTGAGTTCAGCAAGATAGCCGCCCTCAACAGACTTCAGTTCCTCTGGAGCCTCTTGTTTGTTGGCCTTATCCTCAGCCGCATGCTTGTTCTTCGGTGTTTCACGTGAAACATTGCTCGATGATTTCGTTGCGGCTCGAGTGGTTGGCTTATCGTCACTGCCGAAGAATAGGTCACTCGGATGTGCGATATCGTCCAACGCAGGCATGGCCGCTCGCTTGCCACCAGTTTTCTTGGCAGCAGCTCCCTTCTTGGGCTGTGATGGAGTCGTTGCGGTCTTGGACTTGGGCTTCACCGCTTCATTTGGCGCCTTCGCGGGATCCGCGGGATCCTCCTCCCCTGGCAATGCAGGGAATAACGCGCCAAGTCCTTTACCGAGTCGTGATTTGGTTGCCATTACTTCCTCCTCGCATCAATGGCTTCAAGCACATGCTGTGAACGTCGAGCGATTTCCAATGCCGCTTCGCCATATGCTATGGCACCTATGCCGCGGGGATCATAGGTAATAACAGGCTGTGAAAAGCTCGGAGCTTCCGATATCTTCACCGATCGGGGAACGGTGGTATCCAGGACAATATTGGGGTAATGGGACTTGACCTCACCATAAACCTCACGGCTTAACAGTGTACGGCGGTCGAACATCGTAACCAGCATGGTGGAGACCAGCAGAACCGGATTGAAATGCTGCTGCACCAGGCCGATGGTGTTGATCAGCTGGCCCAATCCCTCCAGCGCATAGTATTCGGCTTGAATGGGAATCAACATCTCAGTGACCGCGCACATGGCGTTAATTACCAGCAAACCCAAGCTCGGAGGACAATCGATGAACACGTAATCGTACGCGGTATCTGTCTGTTCCAGAAAACGATCGAGCGCTTCTTTCAGCAACGTGTTACGATTCGGTAAGTCCGCCACTTCAAGTTCGGCACCGCTCAAATCGATGGACGCAGGAACCACATCGAGCGAAGGAAAATCAGCGCTTGTCGTGATGACATCAGCGATTTCCGCCCGCCCCTCAATTACATCATAAATCGACCTATCTCCTGAAGAATGTGAAACAGCAAATGCCGTTGACGCATTGCCCTGGGGATCCATATCAATGACCAACACATGCGCTCCGTGCTGAGCCAGCGCTGCGGCAAGGTTTACCGTCGACGTGGTCTTACCGACGCCGCCTTTCTGATTGGCCACGGCGATCAAGCGTGTCCGTTTCGGCTTGGGAAAGGAGGCATGGGTCAAAGCGTCATATCGGGAGCTTTCGTCGGCCATCTGACTACCCAGCGCAGAACTCTGCCCATCAAAAATACGACGGAGGGTTTCGGAAGGCGATTCCATCATTGCGTCATGATGATCGTCTGCTGTCATCGTTCCTCCTTATTCAATGTACGTTCCAGTGTTCCTATTCGTATGGACATGATTTGTGTTATCCACATCCCCTATCCCCTATTGTGGATAAGTGTGGACAAGTGGATAACCACAACGGTCACATCTACAATCCACCATCGCAAAAGTGAGGTTTTTCAACGGTTTTCACCGATACCCACCATAGGGGATAGAGTTGTGGATAACTCAATTGATGAAGTACAAATGTGGATAACTTCAACATCGGTACCATCATCAACGTTTGTCAACAATTACCACATGTGTCGGTTCCAGACCTGGACCGACCTCCGCTTCCACCACTCGGGGACGACGGCCACCATAGCGTGAAATCTGGCCACTGGCTTTGTCCAGTTCCGCTTGTGCCGAACGACCCTTGAGCGCAATAAGCCGACCGGTGGGTTTCAGCAGAGGCAATGTCCATCCAGAAAGCTTGGTCATCGGTGCCACTGCACGGCAGGTCACCACTGCAAAAGGATGCATCTCGCGCTTGCGAACCCTATTGATCACTTCATCGGAACGACCACGGATAATAGATACATTCTTCAACCCCATCAGATCAACGCACTCGGCAAGCCATTCAACACGGCGTTCCATCGGTTCAATCAGCGTAAAACTGCACTCCGGCAAGCAACACGCCGTCACCAGCCCAGGGAAACCTCCACCACTGCCAACGTCAGCAACGGTTCTAAAACGAGCTCCATCTGTGGCCTCGCGCACATAAGGAACTATCGCTGCGGAATTGAGAATGTGACGTTCCCAAATAATGTCCACATCACGAGGTCCAATCAAGCCGCGAGGTTCTCCCTCTTGGGAGAGCTTGTCATGAAATCTCTCTAATCGGGGTAAAGCATCCCCCAATACACGGGCCAGCACCGGCGATTCCTGTAACTCATCCACCATGACAGTCCCCTCCTATGTTTCACGTGAAACATGTGGCATAACTTGAGGCGCCGCTTATAACGACGCCTCACATATCACCGCACAGAAAACTTCAGCATATACCTTTGTGGCGCAGGTGTATACTCACTCCTGATCGTCGACCTCTTCTTCTTCGACGTTATCTTCGTTCTTGTTACGAAGATATACGGTCACATAACGATGCGGTTCTTCACCATGGGAGCGAGACTTCAGACCTTCATCACGCACCACGTCATGAACAACTTTACGCTCAAAGGAATTCATCGGCTTCAGATCCATCGGTTCGCCGCTCTCCTTAACGGCATCAATAGCATCGAGAGCCACATCGCGCAGGTGCTGGCGCTTACGCTTCAGGAAACCATCCACGTCCACAATCAGGTGGGAACGTTCGCCGGTCTTCTGCTGCACAGCCAGACGAGTAAGCTGCTGCAACGCATCAACCACTTCGCCATTGCGACCAATCAGATGTTTGATGTCCGTATCGTCATCAGCGACGATCTGAACAGTTGGGCGGTTGTTACGAACACCCATTTCGATATCGCCCTCATAGTCGGCGATATCCAGCAAGCCTTCAAGGTAATCGGCAGCGATGTCAGCCTCTTCGTTGAGCTGATCAATCGACTTCACGTCATCCTGTGCCATACGCTACTCCTTCATGTCAGGTCTGATTCTCAAGTCTAAGCCCTGCTCCCCCGAACAGGATTGGTTAGTGTCGGGGCGTGTCCGATGTTTCACGTGAAACATCGGACACGCCCCCCGTCCTCATTATTTCTTTTTGCGCTTACGAACCGGCTGTTGCCTCTGGAATCCTTGGCTCGCCTTACGCGCGGCTTCTTCCTTAGCCTTAGCCAAAGCCTCCTCTTCAAGGGAAGGAAGACCGGCCTTTTCACGACGAGCATTCTCGTTGCGATGGTCACGCTTTTCCTTATCTTCTGCGGCAGGAGAACCTGGAGTCGGGAAGCAATACACCTGCCACAGCGTACGGCACAAGTTGCAAACGTTGTTGGTCAGCCAGTACACCAACACGGCGAACGGGAAGGAAGCACCCGAGAAGATGTACATCACCGGGAAGAGCCACAGCATGGCCTTCTGCATGGTCTCGGTCTGCTTGTTCATCGAAGCAGCTGCCATGTTGCGCT
>ERZ791765.1124-NODE-1124-length-18838-cov-47.252941_pt1 | contig 18838 bp, 14 predicted proteins | sample MGYA00509949_ERZ791765 | MGnify/ENA primary metagenome ERZ791765 (study PRJEB30046, sample SAMN00791980) | human gut metagenome | study: EMG produced TPA metagenomics assembly of the A metagenome-wide association study of gut microbiota in type 2...
ACTTCGGCATGAAGAACTTGTAGAAGAACACCGCAACGATGACAAGAATGATCAGGGACCACACAATGTCATAGGTCTCGGGAATGAACAGATCAATTCCGCCTTCTGCGAGCGTCATTATGAAGTCCTCCTTTCACTGGTGGATTCGTTTTGCCTTCTGTATTCGACTGAGAAAACGTTCGATCAGTGGTACATCAGGGCGGTAACGAAGCCGATCAGTGCCAGCACCTCGACCAGAGCCAGGCCGATGAACATGATGGTCTGGATCTTGCCGGACATCTCAGGCTGACGAGCGGTGGATTCCATGGCCTTGCCGAAGAGGATGCCCAGACCAATGCCAGGGCCAAGAGTACCGATACCGTAACCGATGACGGACAGGTTGCCGGCGACCTCTGCGAGGGTGATGATATCCATTGTGTTTCCTTTCTAACGTACTTGGCGACGTTATAAATCTTGGGGTTTGGTCGGTCTGCGATTTTCCCAGACCGGGGACCGGAAGCGGCGGGTTAGTCGCCCGTCACTCTTCCGGGAAGCTCAGGTTGATGTACACGGTGGAAAGAATCGCGAAGACGTAGGCTTGCAGGAAGGCGACGAACGCCTCGAAGCAGGTCATGGCGAAACCACCGGCGAACCACAGCGCACCCACCGGGATGCCCTGCAGCTTGTTGACCGCGTCAACCATCCAGAACTGTGCGAACGCCAGGCAGGTGGCGACCATAAGGTGGCCGGAAACCATGTTGGCGAACAGACGGATGGTCAGAGAGGCCGGGCGGATGATCAACAACTCAAGCAGGTTGATCGGAGCCAGCAGGATGTAGACCGGCCACGGCACACCGGGGGTGAACAGCTCGTGGCGCAGATAGTGGCCGAGGCCCTGCGAGCGGACGGCGGCGACCCAGTACTGGACCAGGGTCCACAGAGCGAACACCAACGGCATGACCACCGTGGCGGTGGCAGCCATGTTCATACCAGGGATGACGCCGCACAGGTTGAAGACAAAGATCGTGAAGAAGATGGTGGTAATCATCGGCACGTAGCGCTTGCCACGAGCCTCACCCATCACGTCATAAACGACCTTGTCACGCACGAAGTCAAGACCGTACTCGACCACACCCTGCCAACGGCCGGGGATGAGCTTGGCATGTTTGGCGGTAATACCGAGCACCACCAGCAGTACGACGGTGGCCACGATGCGGATCAGGATAATACGGTTGATGGCAAACGGAGTGCCCTGGAACAGGATCTCCGGGGGTAGGAAGTCGTTGACTGAGGGCAGATGAGCGCCCTCGTTCGCCAACAGCAATCCTGCGCCGAACGAACCGACCATATTCACGCCTCCTGCTTCTTCAATGTCAGGTGTCAGTTTAAACCCACCGGGCGGGCGAATGTGACAGACTCGTTACTTTCGCGTCTCGATGCGGAGTCTGCCGAGCGTGGACACGGAGTCAGCGCTGGGCATTCGACTCCGAATGACTGAAGAGTGATTATTTGCCTGTGTCTAGACAAAGTCAAACCCACCTCGGCGCGTCTTTTCTCATCCCTACTGCCGTAAGGCTTTTCCCGGCACTTCGCGAGTGTTGTTTGCTATTAGTCGCATCTCGCCGATGTGTAGGATTATGTTCATTCAATCGTCCGTATCGTGAACAAATTACAGTCCACTGTGCGAACGATCAGCCCTCAATAACGCCGTAGCCGTCGTTGAGGAACGGCTTGAAATCATCCTCGCGCGGACCGCCGGGCTCATGGCGAATCGAACGATCGGTGCCGAGCTTCTTTTCGGCACGCAGCCCCGGAACCTCGGTCAGGTCATACGGCGTGGTCTGGTACACCCAGTTCAACCAGTTGCGCCACAGCAGGTTCGCATGTGCGCGCCAAGCGAACAGCGGCTCCAGCTTCGGGTCATCATGCGGGAAATAGTTCTGCGGGAACGGCACGTTGGTCAGCCCCTTGGCCATATCGCGCTCATATTCCTCAGCAAGCGTGTATTTGCCGTATTCCCAGTGACCGAGCGCAAACACCTCGGAGAAGTCGCGCGTGGCGATGAGCCCCGGCCCGGATTGCGGACCCCAGGTGAGAATCTGCAGATTGTGGTTGGCCCGCACTTCATCCTCGTTCACACCGGCCAGACGCGAATGCGGCTGCAGTGCAATTTCGTCAAAACCGTTGGTCAGGAAGCAGTACTCATCCTGCAAATACTGGGGGAATACGCCGAAGATCTTTTCGGCGTAATCCACCTTATGGATGCCGTAACGCTCGTACAGCGCGCCCATGGCACCCCAGCACAGATACATGGTGGAGAACACATGGGTGGAGGCCCAGTCAAGAATCGTCTTGAACTCGCCCCAATAGTCCACGTCCTCGAATGGCATATGCTCCACGGGAGCACCGGTCACCACGAAGCCGTCGTAGTAGTTGTCGCGGAAGGCGTCGAGATTCTCGTAGAACTTGACCAGATGGTCGGCGGAGACATGCGTGGCCTCATGCGTGGAGGTCTTCATGAAGTCGATCTCGACCTGCAACGGCGATTTGGAGATCAGACGCAGCAATTGCGTCTCGGTTTCGATCTTCTTGGGCATGAGGTTCAGAATCACCAGTCTGAGCGGGCGGACGCGCTGACGCTCCGCCTCGGGCTTCTCGAGCGCAAAGATGCGCTCCGAGTCGAGAATGTCTCTGGCAGGAAGGCCACTGGGGATCTTGATAGGCATGCCCTCTATTATGTCAATTTCTTGGATATCGCTCCCCGGCATTCCTATAACGGCCATTTATAGCGCGCTATCACCGTTTTTTCTTGCCGGCACACGAGCGGACCGTCGGTGCCGGTCGGCTGGAGGAGAACGTGCTCACAGCCATGATTCAGCACAACACGCCGAGTTGACTTCCTGAAATTTGCCCCTATTGTAGATAGAGCTGTCTAAAAGACAAGCCGACGCGGGGTGGAGCAGCTCGGTAGCTCGCTGGGCTCATAACCCAGAGGTCCATGGTTCAAATCCATGCCCCGCTACCACGTACAGAAGGTCGGAATCCTATTGGGTTCCGACCTTCTGCGTTATGCCGTCTCACCGCCTGCGGCGCTTGACTATGGCAAGCATCGTACAGCCAACGGAAAGGAACGCAACCGCCACTGCGCTTGGCATGACCATGCTGATTCCAGTATGAGGCAGCTGCTCCTCGGATTCCACCGACTCTTCCGGTTCTTCCGGCTCCCCCGGCTCAAACACACGCGTCCGCTCCCATGCATCGTCGTATCTACTCGCTGCCGGCATCACACGGTCATCGCCCGCAAATTCCCAGACGAACACATACCAGCCATGCTGATCGGCAACGATGTGCACCGGCTCGCCATGCACGTCCAACGATCCCGCACCGAACTTGAACGTTCCGTTGCGCGCCGGAATCTCCCAAGATCCCACCAAGCGGTGATGCTCGTCCTCAGCCGGCACTTCGGCGCCAGTCGGTTTATATGACTCGTCATTGACGGCATCATCCGCATCACCGGACCACCACACACTCACGGTGGCATGCGGGCGGTCAGCGCCGAATCCATACTCCTCATTGCCGGCGAACGACCCATGGTCGCTCGGGAAGCCGGACACGGTTATAGTGTCGCTCAATTCAGAACCCACATGAGCGGAATGCTCGGTCACCGTTGACTCGACCGCGACCTTGCGACGATTCACATTGCTTTCCGCAGCTTCAAGGAACGTGCTGGACCAGTCCCGAACAAGATACTGCTTGGCTTCATCGCTTTGCGAAGCACGACGGAACACCCACACCCACGTGCCGAAACTGCCCGTACCGGCTCCACCGCCATCGGCCTGATCCGCCTCACCTGCCAGATATGGCGTACTGCCACCAGGCTCGGTCATGGCTTGCACGCGCACAGTTTGTCCCGGACCGGTGAACGAAGTCTGGCCGTATGCCGATGGACGATACCCGGCTTGCTTGATCCTCGCCAGAAAACCATCGGCGCTTTCCTGCGAGCGCGGTTCGATGACCAAGCCCAAATCATCGGCAGTCAGACCATCAAAGTAGTACCCTTCGGCTTGCAAGGCGAGGTCTGGCACCCAGTGACTGCTGGAGTCGGCCACGCCACTGGTCACATCATCGAATATTGGGGAACCGGCATCGACCACTTTGTCCGAGACCGTGGTACTCACCATAGGAGCAAAGTCCTTGCGCACCGTGAATGTCGTCGCCGAACCGCCCGTCGAGACGAACGAATCAAGGCCCAGGAGCTGCTGAATGCCGTCCATAGTGCGCAAGCGCCCGTACTCGTAGGTGGTTTTTGCCGTTACTTCGCCGTGACCATCTGCTTCCCATGCAAGGTGCTGCACGGTAGCGGTGGATACACCTGAGAACGTAGCTTTTCCGGTACTCACAAAATGTGCCGGCCCCTCAAGCGTTACCGTGAATGGAACACCTTCCACAAGCTCACCGTTGTATCCCTTCACGCTCACCGCCACGGATCCGCTGCGCAGCGCCACGGCATCGATGCGTTCCACAACAACGTCCGCGGCCACTTTGTTTTCCGATTCCTGCCATATCTGTTCCGCACGCGGAATGATATCCGGGTGCTGCTGCCGGACGCTCTCCCGCTGCTGCGCCCACTGAGTGCCGATGCCGAAATGATCCTGGATAATCACCGCCACGGCCGCATGATCCCGCGCGCCAGCTTTTCGGTATTGCTCAAGAACCCAGGCCATGCGACGCGCGTCTTGGTCGTCTTTCAGCAATCGCACCGGGCCGACTGTGTAGTCGGTGATGGGCCCTGCTTCCATGCAGTAGTAATGGTTATTCGAGGTATCCAGCCCTATTACTCCCAAAGGCAGTGAAATGCCGTGTGTAAACCGGATATGCAGATTCTGCTCGGAGGGTCTCAGCGACGCCGCATAGGCTTCGCCGGCCATACCCAGCACCATTGCCAGCGCCAATATCAATCCCGTCAGCATGGCCAGTATGGACATGCCCTTTCTCCGCCATGCCAATGCCATCGCGAGTCCTTTCTTCAATCTCTTGCTTGAACCGCACATCCTTGTGCGTGCGGATAGACCACGAGCATGGCAGGTTGGCGGCGTGCGGCACATGGTTTCAGGCCAATGTGGTTCGAGCTTGCGTTTTTTCGGCGAGTTGTGGATAACTGGGCTATCGAGTTATCCACATCATGCCGTTTGCAGAACGTTTCGCCAGAAGTGTCCACAATGCGCGTCCCCGAGCTCAAGCCCTTTAGAATGGGCAGTATGGCAGCAGTACAACATCGCGCGACCACGCGCACAAGCAACAGCGACTCCACCAAGACCGCGAAGTCAAAGACGACCTCGTCCTCGAAAACCACTACCAAGCGCAAGCGGGCCCGCACCGCAACAGCGACTCCGCCGGCAGCCCTGCAGGGCCTCGCCAGCGAGGCGCCGGCTCCCACCATCGAAGCGAGCGAGCCGGGCCAGTTCGGCCGTATCAACGTCATGGACATCACCCCCGCCGAGGAACGCGGCATCTTCCCCGCCCGCGTGGAGCTCGGCGAACCGTTCGAGATGACCGCTCAGGTGTTCATCGAAGGCCGTACCAAGGTAGGCGCCACCGCCATAGTGCGCAATCCACGCGGCAAGGAAACCCTGCGACGCCCCATGACATGCGTGAACCCCGGTCTCGATCGTTGGGTGGTGACCGTCAAGTGCGGCGACCACAGCGATCTGAAGCCGTGGGAGGATGGCTATGCGGCCGTCAAACGTCAGCTGGGCGAATGGACCGTGACCATCGAAGGATGGGAAGACACCTATATTTCCTGGCTGCATGATGCCCGCATCAAGGTTCGCGTTAAGGATGACGTGAACAATGCGCTCGATTCCGGCGCTGAACTGTTGGCTCGCTGGGCAGCAACCCCGGATGCCAATCTCACCGCACGCGACCGCAAGACTTTGGAGAAGGCCGCCGAAACCATGGCCGACGCTTCGCTCAGCGCCGAAGATCGCCTGGCTGCCGGAGACAATCCGCGCATCGCCACGCTGCACGACACCCACCCGCTGCGCGACGGCATCTCCCCCAGTCAGCCCCAGCGCTTCAAGGTAGAACGCCCGAAGTCCAGCTTCGCCGCCTGGTACCAGTTCTTCCCACGCTCCGAAGGCGCCACCATCAATCCCGCCACCGGCAAGATCGTGCAAGGCACGTTAAAGACTTCGATGGCCGGCCTGGAACGTGCCGCCGCCGAAGGCTTTGACATCGTCTACCTGCCGCCGATCTTCCCCATCGGCGTGACCAACCGTAAGGGCCGCAACAACTCACTGATCGCCGGCCCCGACGATCCGGGCTCCCCGTTCGGCATCGGCTCCGAACTGGGCGGTCACGACACGGTGGACCCGCTGCTTGGCACCATGGACGATTTCAAGGCACTGTGCCAGCGCGCGCACGAGTTGGGCCTCGAAATCGCACTTGACTTTGCCCTGCAGTGCTCCCCCGATCACCCGTGGGTCAAGGCGCATCCGGCATGGTTCAAGCACAAGCCGGACGACACCATCGCCTTCGCCGAGAACCCGCCGAAGAAGTATCAGGACATTTATCCGATCGACTTCAACGCCGACATGGCCGGCATTGAGAAGGAAGTCGAGCGCATTATGAACCTGTGGATCGAGGCGGGCGTTACCATCTTCCGCATCGACAACCCCCACACCAAGCCGGTTCGTTTCTGGCAGGACGTGATTGCCGCAGTGACCAAAAAGCACCCGGAAATCCTGTTTCTGGCCGAGGCGTTCACCCGCCCGGGCATGATGCGCGCATTGAGCTACGTGGGATTCACCCAGTCCCACTGCTACTTCCCGTGGCGCAACACCAAGGAAGAGCTGGAGGAGTATCTGCCCACCACCAATGGCGATGACGGCTACTACCAGCACAACACCTTCTGGCCCACCACGCCGGACATCCTCACCGCATACGTGCGTGACAACGGCATCGCCGGCCACTGCGTGCGTGCGGTGCTGGCAGCCTTGGGCAGCCCAAGCTGGGGCATCTACAACGGCTACGAGCTTATCGAGAACAAGCAGCGCCCCGGCTTTGAGGAGCAGATCGACAACGAGAAGTACGAGGTCAAAGTCCGCGATTGGTCCAAGGCCAAGCAGTTCGGCGTGGCCGAGATGCTCACCTCGTTGAACAAGATTCGCCGTGCCCACCCGGCAGCACGCAGCTACCATAACCTCACCGTGCTGCAGTCCTCCGATCCGGGCGTGCTGGCATTCGCCCGCCATACACCGGCAGAGCTGACCGGTACCGGCCACGCGGACACGCTGATCGTGGTGGTCAACCTTGATGGACACAACGCCCATCAGGCAATGATTCATCTGGATCTTGATGAGCTGGGCTTACCCACCGATCGTCCGCTGAACGTACGTGACGAACTCACCGGTCGTGAATTCCAGTGGGGCTGGGACAACTACGTCTCGCTCGCCCCATGGGCGGACGTGGCCCATATCCTGTCCGTGCAGTGAAACGAAAGGCGGGCACAGCTATAGCCGGGGTGCCCGCCCAGTAGTAGTGTGTGTAACGAATAGTTTCCAAACAAGGAGATAACCAATGGCAGAAACCTTCAACGTCGTTGTGGAAATTCCGCGCGGCTCCAAGAACAAGTACGAAGTCGATCACGAGACCGGTCGCGTCTTCCTGGACCGTACCCTGTTCACCGCAATGGGTTACCCGGATGACTACGGCTACATCGACGGCACCCTGGGCGAGGACGGCGATCCGCTGGACGCTCTCGTGATGATTCCGAACTCCGTGTTCCCGGGCTGCGTGGTCGAGTGCCGCGCCGTGGGCCTGTACCACATGGTCGACGAGGCCGGCGGCGACGACAAGGTGCTGTGCGTGCCCGCCGACGTTCGTTTCGATGACATCAAGGACATCGACGACGTCAACGAGTACCACAAGGCCGAAATCAAGCACTTCTTCGAACAGTACAAGGCTCTGGAGCCGGGCAAGGAAGTCCTGCCGGGCGACTACTGGACTGGTGCTGACGCCGCCGAAAAGGAAATCATTGCCGCGCGTGAGCGTCTCGCGAACGAAGGCAAGTGATTCGATTCCGAATCGTCGGCGGGAGACCTCTCCGGAGGCCTCCCGCCTTTTTGGTTCGACGTGCATCGCGTGATATAGTGCTGGTGTATTTTTCAGCTAGGCGTAGGCGGCGTGTGGGAACGCTGGTCGAGGCCCATCGTCTGGAGTTCGGGCGATGAACCTTCCATCACATCATGATTGCGATAATCGTTCAGACCCTGCTCATTTCCGTCTCCGTCGCCATGGATGCGTTCGCCGTCTCCATCGGCAAGGGGCTCACCGTCTCCCGCGTAAGACCCGGGGATGCCGTCAGATCGGCGCTCTGGTTCGGCGGCGCCCAGGCCCTCTTCCTCATACTGGGGCATTACGCGGCCTCCGCATTCAGCGCGTATGTAACCGCATTCGATCATTGGATCATCTTCGGTCTGCTGGCGTTCATCGGCGGCAACATGGTGCATGAGGCATTCGAGGAGGACGCGGAGAACGCCAAGGAGACCGCGCAATTCGACTGGAAGCACATGCTGCCGCTCGCCGTGGCGTGCAGCATCGACGCCTTCGCCGTAGGCGTGAGTCTGGCGTTCATGGCAACCAGCGTGCCGTTCGCCATCCTCTGCATCAGCGTGGTGACCGGCCTCTTCTCCGCGGCGGGCCTGTACATCGGGCGCGCCTTCGGCGCTCACTGGCAGAAACCCGCGCAGATCGCAGGCGGTGTGGTGTTGATTCTGATCGGCGTCAAAGTGCTGCTGGAGCATCTGGGCATTATCGCGTTCTAATCTGTCCCTCTGCACGACGTAGGATTAGGATTACAGACATTTCCATCGAGAGGCTTGACATGACCGAGACCACCCAGGACAGCTGGGAACACAAGGTACCAAGCATGCTGCTGGCGCAAGTCACAGCATACGTGTTGCTGATTGCGGCCACGGTTATTCCGACCCCCGGCACCACGCCCATCATTCCCATGATTGTCGTTGCGCTGGTGCTGGCGGCGTTCATCGCCTCATGGCCGTTCCGCGGCACGATGCTAGATCGTGTCACGACCGTGGTATTCGGCGTCATATCGCTGGTTTTTGTCGTTGTGCCTTTCCCCTCCGGAGGAATCGCACCTCAGCACATCGCCGTTGATGGCAAGATACCGGGCTGGTACTCGTGGGCTCTTGTTGTCGGCCTGCTGCTCGTAGTGCTGGTGGTGTTCTCCTTTGGCCGCCAAATGGCAAGGGAGAATCGCTCTCATCTGATTCGTTCCCTGTCTCATGCCGTCACTTCAGGAGTGGCTTCCATTGCCGTGGCCGGCTGGTGCTTCCTGCCTGATCTTGGCACCATGATCTCTCGCAATACCACGGTGGGCGCCATTGCCGTCATCGTGCTCGTCGTCTTGGCCGCGGCACTGGTAGTGGCCTCCATACTGTGGGTGCGCGACTCCGATCCCGATCCGAATGCCAGCCATCCGTGGATCGGCATTGGTCTGCTGCCGGTGATGCTGATGGGCGTGACCATCGCCGCCACCACCTTGGTTATCATGCCGCTTGTCAGCTGACCCTGGCATTCCCCCGTTCATATTGCGCGATTGTTACATATCAGTGTCCAATACAGGCGCGTAGAATAGGGAAAACCGTGCGAAAGAAAGAGGCGTTGCCCTTGATTCGCGCCAATTCAGACAAAAGCGTGCAGTATCACCAAGGGGGATTAGCGTGACGGACTTAACGTTGATGACCTTCGCCAGCGATCCCGCAACCGTGCTGCCGTCACTTGCATTGCTCTCCCATCGCGTTCGCGTGCTGCCTATGGATGCGGCCAGTCTGGTGAAAATGCCGGAGAACACCATTCTGTTTCTTGATGCTCGAGATGACTTGGCCACGGCTAAAACACTGTGCCGGTTGATTCACGCTTCAGGTCTTTCCACGCCGATTGTGTTGGTGCTTACCGAAGGTGGCTTCACCGTAGTCAACTCCCAATGGGGTATTGCCGATGTTGTGGTGACCACCGCCTCCCCGGCTGAAGTCGAGGGCCGCCTTCGTCTGGTTTCCGAGAGAGGCAACGCCCCCGCTATTGCTTCCACCGGTTCCGTGTCCGAATCGTCCACCACTGTGGAAGACGGGCAGATCCGCTCCGGCGATCTCATTGTGGATACCAACGGATATACCGCTTCCCTGCATGGCCGTCCTATCGACCTGGCATACAAGGAATTCGAACTGCTCAAGTATCTGGTGCAGCACCCTGGCCGCGTGTTCACCCGCGCCCAGCTGCTCCAGGAAGTGTGGGGCTACGACTATTACGGCGGCACCCGCACCGTTGACGTGCACATCCGTCGTCTGCGCGCCAAGCTCGGCGGCGAATACGAGCATCTCATCGGCACAGTCCGCAATGTAGGATATCGCTTCGATCCGCCGGAAAACGACAAGGGCGATGCCGCCGCACAACAAGCGGCCAAGGCATCCTCCATTGACGACGCTGCCGATACGGAAGAGACCGCCGCGTAACACGGCTCACAGGTTTCACCTCTCATGCGAGAAACCAAAACCGCGCGCATAGAGCGCATGCACAAGGAATACGACATCCTATGCCGTATGATTCCGCAACCGCAGTGCGCCCTGCATTTCACCTCCCCGCTTCAACTGCTTATCGCCACTGTGCTCAGCGCCCAGACCACTGACAAGCGTGTCAATACGGTCACCCCCGAACTGTTCGCCACGTATCCCACGGCTCATGATTTGGCAGAGGCCAACCCGGCTCAGGTCGAGGATATTATCCATCCGCTCGGCTTCTACCGATCGAAAACCCAGCATCTCATCGGCTTGGCCACGGCATTGGACGAACGCTTTGACGGCCAGGTCCCACAATCGATGGATGAGCTGACCAGCCTGCCAGGCGTTGGCCGCAAAACCGCCAATGTGGTGCTGGGCAACGCTTTCGGCATTCCCGGCTTTCCCGTGGACACTCATGTGATGCGCGTGACTGGCCGGCTGCGCTGGCGGTCGGATTGGCGCTCCACTCATCCTGACCCCGTGAAAATCGAACGGGAGATTACCGTATGTTTTCCACCTGAAGAGTGGACGGATCTCAGCCACCGGCTCATTCTGTTCGGTCGATCCACTTGCCACGCCCGCACGCCCGACTGCGCCAACTGCCCGCTGTCCGCCACCTGCCCCAGCGCAGGCATCAGCGCGAAATAGCGTTCGGTAGCGCACTCTCGTTAGGCTGATGGGCATGCATAAGAGTCGCAACGAGTGGTTGAGATGGGTGGTCTTCCTAGTAGTCGCCGCAGTGCTTAGCGCACTGGTATGGGTCTGCTGGTCGGTAATCACGCACAACCATTCCATTCCGGGTCTACTGGATTCCGGCCCGGATACCAAGGTGTCCGTCGGTATTACCGATATGCCGCAATCGCTGGATATCCGTGCCACGGCATCAGCTTCAGCGCAGCGGCTGCTGATCGACAACGTGTACGAAACACTGCTGACCGTCAATCAGAACAACCAGCTCAAGCCGGGCGTGGCCACGGATTGGAAAACATCCGATGACGGGCTGACCTATACCCTGACCATCGCCTCCGGACTCACCTTCTCCAATGGACACACGTTGGATGCCGGGGATGTGGTGTGGTCCCTGCAGCAGACGATAACCCAGAAATATGCCGACGTGGATGATCTGGGCGATCTGAAGTCGGTCACCAATCCGAATGACTTCACCGTGGTCATCACTCTTGCGCAGACCAACCCCACGTTGCTGCGCGCCTTGTCCGGCAGACTGGGCATTGTGTACGATTCCGAAGCGGGCGATGCCGACTATGCCAAGCAGGCGGTAGGTTCCGGCCCGTTCACCGTTGGCAAGTTCACGCCCGGGCAGTCGTTGACGCTCGATTACAACGGGGGCTACCACGGCACCAAGGCGCACGTCGGCACCGTGACATTCATCCAATATTCCGATGAGACGTCGCTGGCCGATGCCGTATCCAAGGGCACTATCGATATGGCCGCGCCCGCCACCGCCACCGTGGCCTCGCAGATGAACGGCAAGGACGGTCTGACCGTCACCGAAGGCGCCACCACAGACAAGGTGCTGCTGGCGTTCAACAACAATTCCGATTCGATTATGTCCGATCAGAACGTGCGCACCACGTTCCGATACCTCATCGATTCGGCCGGCATCGCCGCCTCGCAGCCAGACTCCAGCGGTGCGCTGGGAGGCCCGATCAGCCCGCTGGAACCCGGCTATGAGGATCTGACCGGCCTGTTCCCGCACGATATGTCCGAGACGCAAACGATGACCTCCTATTTCGGCACCTATCTGACCACGGTGGATTTGGTGGTCACCGCGCAGTGGCAGCCGATGGCCGAGACCATCAAGCAGCAGATCGAACAGCTGCCGCGCCCCTCGGTGAATCTGGAAGTCGTGTCTGACGAAGAATATGCCAAGCGTATCCAGGACGGCACTTGGGAACTGACCCTGATGAGCATGAACGGCACCGATGACGCCGGCACGTTTGCCGATCCGGATTCCATCTTCCATTACAACCATGCCGAGGTGCAGCAGGCCTATGCCGATGCTCGCGCCGCCACCAACGACGCCGACTATGCCGAGAAGATGAAGGTCTATGCGCGCAAGCTCAGCGAGGATGCGGCAAGCAACTGGCTGTATACGCGCAAATGCTTTACCGTGGCCTCCACCAAGCTTTCCGGATATCCGACCGCGCTCATCGACCAGCGCATGCCGTTGGCCGACCTCACGGTGAAGTAAGCACTCCCACCTGACAGCTCCCCTCAGAGAGGGGAGCTGTCCGCGAAGCGGACTGAGGGGAGCAGACGAACGAAGCGGGATAGAGCAAACCCAACAACGCCTTGTCATGCAACATGCATAAACTTTGGCCTTATGACTGAAGGCAATTCCATCATCAACGCGCAACTCACCCCGCTGCCCGACAAGGTCGGCGTGGACGGGCTTGAGGACAAGTGGCGCGCCGTCTGGGACGAAGACGGCACCTACAAATTCCGCAACACCCGCGACCGTAAGGCCGTTTACTCCATCGACACCCCGCCGCCCACCGTTTCCGGTTCGCTGCACGTGGGTCACGTGTTCTCCTACACGCACACCGACCTGATCGCACGCTACAAGCGCATGCGCGGCTATGACGTGTTCTACCCGATGGGCTGGGACGACAACGGCCTGCCCACCGAGCGCCGCGTGCAGAACTACTACGGCGTGCGCGTGGACGTGTCCCTCCCCTACGACCCGGACTTCAAGCCGCCGTTCGAGGGCACCGATGGCAAGAAGATCGACGCCAAGGATCAGGTGCCGATTTCCCGCAAGAACTTCATCGAACTGTGCGAGAAGCTCACCGCCGAGGATGAGAAGCTGTTCGAGGCCCTGTGGCGCAAGCTGGGCCTGTCCATCGACTGGTCGCAGACCTACCACACCATCGGCCAGCACCCGCGGCGCGTGGCTCAGAAGGCCTTCCTGCGCAACCTTGCCCGCGGCGAGGCCTACCAGCAGGACGCCCCCGGCCTGTGGGACGTGACCTTCCAGACCGCAGTGGCTCAGGCCGAGCTTGAGTCCCGCGAATACCCGGGCTTCTACCACAAGGTGGCTTTCCGCTTTGAGGACGGCACCCCAATCTACATCGAGACCACCCGCCCTGAGCTGCTGGCCGCTTGCACCTCGCTGATCGCCAACCCGAATGACGAGCGTTACAAGCAGTACTTCGGCCAGGAAGTCTACTCCCCGCTGTTCAAGGTCAAGGTGCCGATTCTGGCTCACCCGGCCGCCGAAATGGACAAGGGTGCCGGCATCGCCATGTGCTGTACGTTCGGTGATGTGACCGACGTTGAGTGGTGGCGTGATCTGAAGCTGCCCACCCGTCCGATCATTCAGCGCAACGGCCGTATCGTGATGGACACCCCGGATTGGATCACCGACCCGGCCGGCCGTGAGGTCTTTGCCGAGACCGCTGGCAAGACCACGTTCTCCGCCCGTAAGGTCATCGTAGACAAACTGCGTGAGTCCGGCGACCTGGACGGTGAGCCGACGCCGACCAAGCGTATGACGAACTTCTACGAGAAGGGCGACAAGCCGCTCGAGATCGTCACCTCCCGCCAGTGGTACCTGAAGAACGGCGGTACCGACGCCAAGCTGAACGCCGAACTCATCGAGCGCGGCAAGGAACTGAACTTCCACCCCGACTTCATGCGCGTGCGCTACGAGAACTGGGTGCACGGCCTGAACGGCGACTGGCTGATCTCCCGCCAGCGCTTCTTCGGTGTGCCGTTCCCGCTGTGGTACCCGGTGAACGCTTCCGGCGAGCCGGATTACGATCACCCGATCACCCCGAGCGAGGATCGTCTGCCGATCGACCCGGCCATCGATGTGCCGGAAGGCTACGACGAGTCCCAGCGTGATGTGCCCGGCGGTTTCACCGCCGAAAAGGACATCATGGACACCTGGGCCACCTCTTCGCTGACCCCGCAGATCGTGACCCACTGGGCTGAGCCGGATGAGGCTTCTCAGGCCCTGTTCAAGTCCACCTTCCCGATGGACCTGCGCCCGCAGGGTCAGGACATCATCCGCACCTGGCTGTTCAGCACCGTGGACCGCGCGCACTTGGAAAACAAGTGCCTGCCGTGGGCTCACGCCACGCTGTCCGGCTGGATTCTGGATCCCGACCATAAGAAGATGTCGAAGTCCAAGGGCAACGTCGTGGTGCCGAAAGAGCCGATCGAGAAGTTCGGCGCGGACGCCGTGCGCTACTGGGCTGCCGCCGCGCGCCTGGGCCTCGATGCCACGTATGACATCGGCCAGATGAAGATTGGCCGTCGACTGGCCATCAAGCTGCTGAACGCCACCAAGTTCGCGCTGGCCATCGGCCGTGAGGACGAGAACCATCACGTGGGCGCTGCCGCCGAGGCCGCGTGGAACCCGGCCGATGTGACCGAACCGCTGGATCGCGCCGCTATGGCCAAGCTGGCTTTGGTGGTGCGTCAGGCCACCGAGGCGCTGGAATCCTACGAGCATTCCAAGGCGCTGGAAGTCATCGAGTCCTACTTCTGGCAGTTCTGCGACGACTACATCGAGCTGGTCAAGAACCGTGCCTATGGGACTCCGGACGAGCAGGGCAATGTGCCGTCCGAGAAGGCCGTGAAGTCCGCCCGCACCGCGCTGGGGCTGGGCCTTGACGCCTTCGCCCGTCTGCTGGCTCCGTACCTGCCGTACGCCTCTGAAGAGGTGTGGAGCTGGATGCACGCCGGTTCCGGTTCCGTGCACCGCGCCGCCTGGCCGGTTGTGGATCCGTACGTCGAGGCCGCCACCGGCGCTTCCCCCGAGCTGCTGACCTGGGCCGGCAAGGCTGTGGAGCAGCTGCGCAAGATCAAGTCCGAGGCCAAGGTCTCCATGAAGACCCCGATTCTGTCTGTGGCGCTGTCCGCCGTTTCCGAGGGCGTGGACGCGATTCACGCCGCTTTGGGCGACATCGCACAGGCCGGCCGTGTGGTCGGCAAGTTCGACCTGGTGGCCAAGCACACGGCGGAATCCGCTGCCGAGGATGCACCGGAAACCGAAGTGACCGTCGAGACCAGCGAGCTCGGCGAACCCCCGGTCAAGAAGCCGAAGAAGTAAGTCGCCGCTCTGGCTCCCCTCTTTGAGCCAGATTAAACCGTCGGAACCACGATGAGATATCGGGTCCCGACGGTTTTTTGTTGCACGGCAGAAGTATTGATCTGGGCGACCGCCTGGTTCAGGAGCTCACCGGCATCGCTTATCTCTACAGTCTCGTTGATCAGTGTGCTCATATCATGCTTGAGCAATGTACCGCCACTGCCAAAGCCAAACAGCATTGGGGCAACATCCATGGAATCACCGGCCTGAGAAGCGGCGTTTTTGGACTTGCCGCTGCTTTGCTCGGTTGACCCGTCTGCCGAGTTCAGCTTGCCTCCGGCAAAGGTGTCGGCGGTCTGCGAAGAGCCGATTGACGAGTTGACACCATTGGCATAGTGCATGACGTCCGCTGAAGACAGCGACATCGTGTCATCCACCAGCGAGGCATCAGCATGCTGCGATTGCTGTTGCTGTGCGGCCTTGGCCTGTTTGCGTGCAGCACTGGCCTTGCGCTTGGCTTCCGCGGCACGAGTCTTGCCATAGAACGACTGCGATTGCGCGTCCGCCAAGCCGGCCAGTGCATGGGCCTGATCAGGCGAGCCAGAACCGCTCGACGCATTCTGCACATTGCCGGGACTGGCGAACTGGTCTGAAAAACGAAGCACAATCTGACGCAATGCCGCAGCCTTACCGGTGTGTTCGGATGCCGTGGCGAGTGTGCTCATGGCAGCATCGACCTTGGACTGCGCCTCAGTCAAATCGTCGCTGCTATTGGTTTCGGCGATTGCCTGCTGCTCGTGAATCCCGGCACCAGACGAGGTGCCGCCGGTCAACGCGCTGAGATTGGCCGTGTATACGTCCGTGTATTTCATCGAATACGGGATCATCGCAGCAGACAATTGGCTCTGCCCCTCGGCATACTGCTTGGATCCCCTGGTGGCCTCTTCGGCGGCTTCGGTGTTCAAATCGTCCGCCAAACCAGTGGTTCCCTGCTGTTGGATGCGCCGAATCACTTCGTCCAATGCTTCGACTGCACCCGCATGCTGGTGCGCGGCGCTCACATTGTTCACTGCATCGGCCAGATCAATCACCGCTTGGGCTAATGGCGTATCTTTGGAAAGCTCTCCGGCTGTTCCCATAAGCGCGGGCAGCTGGCTGGAATCACCAATGGACCCAGACAAGTGATCGGTATAGGCGCCAACATATGCAGCCATATACGCCTCAAAAGCCTGCTTGTGGGTTACTTTACGCTCGGCCACCACGGACTTGTCGAGCGCACGTTCGTTGCTGCGCAGCGCATCCAGCTGATCGATAAGCTGCTGGTGCTCGCCGGAGCCCGCATCCGTCAGGGAATCGACCAAAGTAGCGCTGTTGGCAATCAGCTGGGAAGCATCTGTATCGGCAGCGGTTTGGTCGCCGGCATCGGCCTCGGACTGAGTGGTGGATCCTGCGGCCTGAGGATCGGCTCCAACGGACGGCTCTCCGGAAGACGGCAGCGCGGCGAGTGTCACGGCACTCATTGAGAACTTCTTCACGTCCATGTAGCAGCTGAATTTCAGCCCGGAAGAAACGTTCCCTGCCGCGGCTACCACAATATCGGAGCCCTGCGTGGCTACCGAAGCCGTATTATCGGCGGAAATATCACCAGTCACTTGAGTGGGCACGGTGAAGGTGACAACCGGAATCGTATGGTTGGCTGCACTGGACTGCGGTTTGACATCGATGTATATGCCGACAAGTCCAGACGCTCCGGAAATCTCGCTGGCCTCAACGTTCGGACCATCCAGCGAATACGTGACGTTGACTTTCCACGGCAATTCAGCAACCGCGCCCGGAATGCGGGAGATTGCCGCATTGCTGGCATTGTTCACCACATACAGCCGGGTTGCGTCTCCCCTCTCATCGGTAACGGCATAGATGTCGCTTGCTTTGGAAAGCAGAGAGCCATAATCGACTGATGCCGGACGGGAAAGCCACGCACCGCCAACAGTGCCGGTTACGCATAGTACGCAACTGATCAAGGCGGAGGCAAGTCTCATGGCGGCGTTTCCGTTCAATGTGGTCAATGGTTATACGGTTTTGGCTATCGGTATCGATAGTCCCGTATCAATGTAGTCGCCATTGCTCCTGAAAGGACATGGGCAATTCGTGTGCCGCTGACCAGTAATGGATTGCTACGAGAGGCTCAGGCGAATACGTCGAGCACGCCCGGGTCTCCTCCGGCGTCGGCAATACGCTTGTGCCGCTTCTTGGCCTCGGTGACCACGAATTCACGGTACATTTCGGCGATCTCGGGGTCGAGCCCGGCATCCATGGCGATGCGGTGGAGGCGCTCGATCTGATAGTCCTCACGCTTGGTGTCTTCAGGGGCGAATCCGGCATTGGCTTTGAGCACACCAACCTGCGAGGTGGCTTTGAAACGCTCGGCCAACAGGGCTATGGCCGCCGAATCGATATTATCGATGGTCTGACGTAGCGCCTTGATACGCGCCACTGCCTGCGCGGTTTCCGGGTGAGCCGCCGCTTGGGCGGAATCAATGGTGGTCTTTTGCCAGTCGCTGCTCGTTTCGCTCATGATATCGAGAATACTCCCGTTCAAGTCCTTGCGCGATACTCAGACGTCGTAATCTCCGACTGGCCCAATGCCGAGCGCATCATTGTGAGTGCGACCGGTATGAATTGCGTCATTGATTGCTGCAATTTCTGCCATATCAACGGCGTATGCTTTGCCATCGAGCTCGTTGACCGGAATCACCCAACCGCCATGCACCATATAGAGGCGGTCGGCTTCGCGCAGTTCAGCAAATGGCAGTTTCTTGTACTGCGCATGCTGGCCTTCCTGAAGCGCCCATGCAAACATCTCACGTTGCGAGGTGCCATGCAGAATACCAATACGCGGATCAGGGGTAACCAGGGCATCTCCGTAGCGCGCCACGATGGAGGAATTCGGGCACTCAAGCGTGTAACCGTCGTCGCTGAACAGCACGGCATCGCCAACGCCGCGACGGGCGCATTCACGGTGTACGGCGCAGTTGAAGGCATAGCTCAACGTTTTGGCGCCATTCAGCAGCCATGGCGCGCGGGCAGTGATGTCAGAGGGATAGCCTCGGGTCATGGAAGCCATGGAAATCGGGTCGGTCTCATGCAATGCGCCCTTGGCATCTTCAAAAATGAAAATAGTCGGCGCAGTGTTGCCAGACGCCGCAGCAGCTTTGCCGATTCC